>Ga0105248_10000019_pt1 | contig 285766 bp, 201 predicted proteins | sample KBSS34metaG_FD_81524 | JGI IMG/M metagenome (GOLD analysis project Ga0105248, IMG submission 81524) | Switchgrass rhizosphere microbial communities from Kellogg Biological Station, Michigan, USA - KBS S3-4 metaG | ecosystem: Host-associated > Plants > Roots > Rhizosphere > Soil | place... | reverse complement strand
TTACGTGCGGCTTAGAACGATCAAATTTTTCCTTCGCCATATCCCTGTCCCCAAATCCTTTTCCCAGTTCTTACTGCTTCCCACTCTCGGGGCGCCGGCGACCCGGCTCCAGCCCCCAAAAAAATTACTTACCTTGCGCGCGTCCGATGATCTCATCCGCAATCATGCGCGGAGCTTCTTCGTAGCGAGCGAACTGCATGGAGTACGACGCGCGGCCCTGCGTTGAGGAACGAATGTCGTTCACATAACCGAACATTTCCTTCAGCGGAACGATTGCCTTCACTAGCTGCGAACCGGCAGCGTGCTCGAGCGACTCGATACGACCACGGCGCGAATTGATGTCGCCGATGATGGTGCCGACGAACTCTTCCGGCACGGTGACTTCGACGGCCATCACTGGCTCGAGAAGGACCGGGCTAGCTTTCTTGGCGGCTTCCTTGAAGGCCATCGAACCGGCGATCTTGTAGGCCATTTCGTTTGAATCGACGTCGTGATAGCTGCCGTCGTACAAGGTGACAGTCACGTCGACCACTGGATAACCGGCCAGGATGCCACCATCGAGCGCTTCGCGAATGCCCTGATCGATAGGCTTGATGAACTCCTTCGGAATCGAACCACCCTTGATGTCGTTGATGAACTCGTAGCCCTTGCCGGGCTCGCTCGGCTTCAGACGAATCTTGCAATGCCCATAGTTGCCCGAACCGCCCGTCTGGCGAATGTACTTGCCTTCGGCTTCCGATTCCTTGCGGATGGTCTCGCGGAAGGCGACCTTGGGCTCGCCGACGTTGGCTTCAACCTTGTGCTCGCGCTTCATGCGGTCGACGAGAATTTCCAGATGCAACTCGCCCATGCCGCTGATGATGGTCTGACCGGAATCTTCGTCGGTCTTGACCTTGAAGGTCGGATCTTCGTCGGCCAGCTTGCTGAGCGCGACGCCCATCTTTTCCTGATCGGCTTTGGTCTTGGGCTCGATGGCTACCGAGATAACCGTGTCCGGGAAGGTAATTGCCGAAAGCGCGATGGGAGCCTGCGGCGAGCACAGAGTATCGCCCGTCTTCAACTCCTTCATGCCGACACAGGCGCAGATATCGCCGGCCATGATTTCGGTGATGTCTTCACGCTTGTTGGCGTGCATCTTGACCAGGCGGCCGACGCGCTCCGTCTTGCCGGTGCGCGGATTCAATACGGTATCGCCGGTACGAAGCTGCCCGGAGTAAACACGGATAAAGGCCAGCTTGCCGAAGGGATCATTGATGAGCTTGAAGCCCAGAGCAGAGAAGGGCTCGTTATCATCCGAGTGACGGATAAAGATCTCTTCAGGATTGGAGGGATTGATGCCTTCGATCGCGGGGATATCCAGCGGGCTGGGCAGGTAGTCGACTACCGCATCCAGAAGAGTCTGAATGCCTTTGTTCTTAAAGGCCGAACCGCAGAGAACGGGGAAGAGCTTCAGATCGAGAGTCGCCTTGCGCAGGCCGGCTTTGAGCTGGGCCGCGGTGGGCATATCGCCATCGAGAAACTGAACGAGAATCTCGTCGTCCGTCTCGGCAACCATCTCCACCAGCTGCATACGGAAGGCTTCCGCCTTCTTCAAAAGGTTGGCGGGAATCTCTTCGACGGAGTACTTGGCACCCATGGTCTCGTCGTGCCAGAGAATAGCCTTCATCTCCATGAGATCGATGACACCCTTGAAGTTGGCCTCGGCGCCGATCGGAATCTGAATGGCAACTGCGCGGGCGCCGAGACGCTTGCGGATGGACTCCATCACGATCTCGAAGTCCGCGCCATTCTTGTCCATCTTGTTGACGAAGCAGATACGGGGAACGCGATACTTGTCGCCCTGGCGCCAGACGGTCTCAGTCTGCGGCTGCACGCCGGAGACTGAATCGAACAACGCAACCGCACCATCGAGAACACGCAGCGACCGCTCGACCTCAGCAGTAAAGTCGACGTGACCGGGGGTATCGATGATGTTGATGCGGATATTGTTCCAGGTGCAGGTGGTAGCAGCGGAGGTGATGGTGATGCCGCGCTCCTGCTCCTGCTCCATGTAATCCATGGTCGCCGTGCCTTCGTGCACTTCGCCGATACGGTGCGTGATGCCCGTATAGAAGAGAATGCGCTCGGTGGCAGTCGTCTTTCCGGCGTCGATGTGCGCCATGATTCCGATATTCCGGCAACGATTTAACGGTACTGTGCGAGCCACGGTGATTCTTCCCTTGCGGACCCCTGGGTCCGCTGTTTGGTCTTTTCAGACCCTTAACTCAGGCTCTCGCGAGCCAAAAATCCAAACACAATGCACGAACGCCGAAACTACCAGCGATAGTGAGCGAAGGCCTTGTTGGCCTCGGCCATACGGTGCACGTCTTCCTTCTTCTTCATTGCCGCGCCACGGCCATTGGCCGCGTCCAGCAGCTCATTCGTAAGCTTGTCGATCATGCCCTTTTCGCCACGGGCGCGCCCGTAGGTGATGAGCCAGCGGATGGCCAGCGAGGTACGGCGCTCGGGAGCTACTTCGATCGGCACCTGGTAGTTGGCGCCGCCGACACGGCGGGACTTCACTTCCAGGAGCGGCTTGCAGTTTTCGACAGCCTTCTTGAAGAGCTTGAGGGCTTCATCGCCGCCGCGCTGCTCAAGGTTCGCCATCGATGTATAGAAGATGCCCTGGGCAGTCGACTTCTTGCCGCCCCACATCAACGAATTCACGAACTTGGTGACCAGCGTCGAACCGTAGACCGGATCGGGCGCTACTTCCCGCTTTGCAATGTGACCTTTTCTCGGCATTCCTTCAATCCTTTGGCCCTTTCGGGCCCTTAATCCCAATCACTGTCGCCCGTAAAGCAGCGACTACTTCTTACCCTTGCCAGCCGGCGCCGCTGCGCCGCCCTTGGCGCGCTTGGCTCCGTACTTGGAGCGGCTCTGCTTACGCTTGGCCACGCCAACTGAATCAAGCGTGCCACGCACAACGTGATAGCGAACGCCAGGCAGATCCTTAACACGGCCACCGCGGATAAGCACGATCGAGTGCTCCTGCAAGTTGTGGCCTTCACCGGGGATGTAGCTGGTGACTTCGATCCCGTTGGTGAGGCGAACACGGGCTACCTTACGCAGCGCCGAGTTCGGCTTCTTAGGGGTCTGGGTGTAAACGCGGGTGCAGACTCCGCGACGCTGCGGCGAGGCCTGCAGTGCCGGAGAAGCTGTCTTGTACTTCGGCGCCGTGCGCCCCTTGCGAACCAACTGATTAAATGTAGGCAAACCGCAACTCCTCAAACAGAAACCGTAAAACTGCCTTAATCCTGACAACCGCGCACAGCATTACGGCTTACCGGCGCGCAAACCTCACAATCGAGGCGCAAGCGCACGGAAGCCCACATTAGCTGCTTCGCGTCTGCCCGTCGTACCAAATCTCAGACGAAAACCTGGACGGTGACCGTACGCTTCCCTATCAATACCGGAAGGTCGATTCCGTTTCCGAAGTTTCGGCCTGCATAATCCTCCAAGGTGGAGGGGGTCGCAGGCACCGTAGCGAACAAGTCCTGCCCGCACAAGAAGCGAGCAACTTCAGGACTGAATGAGGAGGCCTAACTTCATGGCCATGCCCTCAGCGGATTTCCTGCCAGCCACCCAATTTCCGGCGACCCAGGAAGCGCTTTGCAGACCCACGGTTACAGCACACGCGTGGTTCTGCTCTTGTCGAACCTTCTAAAGATAACAAGAACCTGACGAGAGGTCAACCGTTTTGGATATCAGATTCTGCTTCTTCTCTGGTAATCAGCGCGTCAAAGAGCGTTTCCAGATAAATCGGGAGGGTGACACTTGAAAACAACTCCGGCTCCAGTGCGCTTTCAAGCACCAGCCCGGACAAAATTGGATTCAAAGCGGCAATACACCCCTCGATTTCAAGGCGGTTGTTGGCCGCCACCGAGCCAAAAACTTTGCGTAGCTCTTCTTTAAGGTTAACGGGACGAGTTTTTCGGTAAGCCTCTCGAAGCCGACGGCGCGCTTCCGGATAGCGCAGGGAATAGAGCTTGAATTCGAGGGTCAGGATGGCCCATGACTTGTCGGAGGCCTGTTCGGTAAAGAAGCTTCGCAGTCCAGCAAAATTGACCGCTGTATCCGTCCCGGTGCCCATGCGCGCCACGACAGCCTCCATGTCCTGTTTGGACCGCTCTTCGAACAGGGCCAGAAACAGGTCCTCCTTATCTTTAAAATGCCCGTAAACCGCCCCTTTTGTTCGTCCGGCGGCAGCGGCGATCTGGTCGACCTGGGCCCTCTCGTATCCGTCGCGGACAAAAATCTCTCGGGCAGCCTTCAACAGCAGTTGCCGGGTCTCCAATGATCGCGCCTGTGATTTCTTGACTGTTTTAGTCATTGCGGTCTTGCCAAAATATACTCTCCAGTATATTTTACTGGAAAGCGAAATCGGTTGAAGCAAAGATCGATTCAGCTGCGAAGGAGAAAAGCGTGAAGAAATTTGTGGCGGCAGTGGCGATGATACTTTGCCTGATAACAGCTTCGCTCAGGGCGAAGGCCCAGGACAAGCCCGAGGAGAACAAGGGACTCAATGGCAACTGGCATTTTGTGCTGGACACGCCTGGAGGGGACCGGGAAATCGAGGCCGAGTTCACGGTCGACGCAGACGGCAAGGTGACTGGAACCTTCGGGAAAACCAGTGCGGCGGGAAGCTTCAAAGACGGAAAGATGAATCTGGATTTTGAGATGACCGCCGAAGAGACCGGTGAGACATCGCATATGAAACTGCTTGGCACGCTTAACGACAAGGGAGTTATAGAAGGCAATTGGCAGTTCTCGGCCTACGACGGCACCTTCACGGCTTTTCGGCCAAAGAAGTAGACGCCTGAGAGGGGTGGTCGACCGGACGGTGAACCGGAGCTTGTGACCGCAGGATCATGGGGACGTCATTTGCCTGCCTGGCCCAACCACCCCTCCAGCAGCTTCAGGAACTCTGCCTCGTTTTGATTCAGACAGACCTGGGCATTCGGCAATCCGGAGACCTTGCGCGTGAAGCCTTTGGCATCGACCTCGATGCTCATGGGCTCCACCGGGCAAAGACCTGGGCGGAAGGTATAAGCGGCAGCGACAAGATCGAAGCTGTTGTGCAGAAGCGAGCGTAGACGGACGGCCCTGAATTCCACCCGCACGCTTCTACTTTTCCTTTAGCTAATTATTTCAATTCCCCTTCCAACCTACCTTTAAGCAGCTCTAAGAAGCCATTTTGGTCCGACTTGAGGCAAACTTCCGCATTCGGCGTGCCTTCGATCTCCGTTGTTAGCCCCTTGTCGTCTACCGCAAGCCGCATCGGCTGCATGGGGCAGAGATCGGGACGGAAGGTGTACGCCGCCGCGACAGGATCGAAGAGCGTGGGAGTCGGCGAGTGATCCAAGGAGTGCGCGCCCCACTGGTGATAGAGCAACGTCAACTGGTCGGTGAGCGGATTTCCAGTAGCAAAAATAGCCTCGCGTTCCGCGGGAACCAGGTGAATCTGCGTTGAGTCAAGCGGCATGATGAAAATCGGAACTCCGGCGGACAGTAGTTTGGAGGCGTCTTTCGGGTCGCGGTCGATATTCCACTCCGGCTCAGGTGGACGGGTTTCGCCGTTCCTGCCATCGTAGCCACGGCGAACCGACCCGCCCATTATCACCACGCGCTTGAGCCCTTTGAATCTGGCCGGATCGCGGTCGATTGCCGCTCCGACATTGAAGAGCGGACCGATGGCGATGAGCGTGACCTGTCCTGGGTGAAGCCGGATGGCGGCCAGCAGCGCGGCGACACCATCGGCATGTTTACGGGCAGGATAGTGTTCGGCGTAGGCTCTTTGTGTCAGAGGGTTGTCGGTCTGGGTATGCACTCCGGCGGTGACGGGAATATTTGATGCGCCTGTCGCGGCAAGAAATCTGTCGACAAGACGAGCGCGGGTCTCGGTGTCGCCGAAGGCTGTCGAGATGCCCAGCACCTTCAACTCGGGGCTACGCAGGGCGAGGCCAATAGCAAAGGCATCGTCAATGTCGTCGCCGATATCGGTATCGATCCAGACCAGTTGTGGAGAGGTTGCCTTTGAGGATCCGGCAGATGCCGGGGTGATAGCCAATGCGGGTACGCCGGCAAGAATCAGCGTCACAAACCAGATGAAAACCATTCGATACTTACCAGCAGTCTGTGCAACGCGATTAAGTCCAGTATTCCGATTCCGCATTCGCCTCACCTTCATTCGCAATCACGCACGCCGACTCGATTTGTCCGCCGGAGCCCGACCGATTCGAGACAGTGCGAATTCACGTACATTACCATCAAGCTTTGGGCATGAGCCAGTTTCAGCCCAAGAGCAGGCATCGTACATTCGATGAAACCCGCATTCGAAGCCACGTTTAGCACGGACATCCGGCAGCGGGATGCGCAACTGCTGCAGATCGTCGATGGCGCATTCGCTGACTCTGCCCGGCGCAGCGGGGAGCACCTTGTCTGCCGTCCGGGATGCACGCAATGCTGCCACGGAGCTTTCGCCATCAATCCGCTTGATGCTCTGCGGCTGGGTTCGGCGATGGCAGAGCTTGCGAAGACCGACCCAGACCGGGCAGACGCGATTCGAGAGCGCGCGCGACGATATCTGACGGAGTTTGGACCGGAGTTTCCGGGCGACCGGGTTACCGGAATTCTCGGCGAGAGCGAGGAGGAACGGGCAGCCTTTGACGACTTTGCCAATGAGGCGGCTTGCCCGGTACTAGACCCTGCAACAGGGCTTTGCGATCTCTACGACGCGCGTCCAATGACCTGCCGCGTCTTCGGGCCGCCGGTGCGCATGGAATCTGCAGAAGCCGGTGATGAAGAGGCGGCGGGTTTCGCGGTTTGCGAGCTTTGCTTTACACAGGCGACAGAGCAAGAGATCACGGCGGCGGAGATGGCCGTTCCTCATGCTGAAGAGGAACTTGTTCTAGCCGCGGTTCATGATGCCGGGCCTTCAGGGAACACGGTCATTGCTTATTGCTTACTTGAGCCGTCTGGCCAACCGCCATCTTCTTGAGAACCACGGTCGATTTCTCATCGGAGAGGATTGTGCCTTCAAGGCGGTGAAATTCAGGCTGCTTACTGGCGGGCAATTCGACCTGTTTCATCGTGTAGTCGCGCTCGTAGTGCAAAACGCGATCTTTCGTTGAAACAGCCGAGTGATAACTGGCGAAATCGAGATCGAGGTTCACGGGATCGGGCATGTCGTCGACCACGTAGCCTTCCGGCAATTGAATATCGAAGCTATCGTGCCAATGGCCCGTGGCGTTCAGCTCGATGGGCACGGTACGCAGTTTGTCGTCGGAGGGAAGCGTGTCTTCACCCACGACGCGTGGGCGTACCAGCAGCAGCGGACCGGCTGCATGAGCGTAGTCGTGCGCGGTGAGCTTGTAGTGAAATTCGAGTGGCTTGTCGAGAGCGGTCGGCTGCACGAACTCGAATGAGTCCAGCACCACGCCGGGGACCGAGTGCCCAAGCTGCAACTCCCAATATTTGTGGCGTTCCCGGTCGTCCGTGTACTTGAGGAACATGCGCAGATCGCCGCCTTCGGGTCCGGAGTGAGATGTATCCACTGAGCCGGTCAGCGTACCATCAGCCGCCAGCAGGAAAGCTCCCTTGCGCTCAGTGCCGTTGCTTTCAGGCCCCAGCACTGGAAGCGCGATTACCTGGCTTAAGGCGCCCGCGGCAAGAATGCCGTAGCTACCCTGCTCGTAGGAGGGCAGATTGCCAACTGGCGTACGTTCATTTGTCGGATCGAAGATCAGATAACGCTTGCCGTCTTTACCTTGCGCGATTGCCTTCAAACGTGGATCGTTCACGTCCGTTGGAATCTCAATGGCGGTAATCATGTGATTGCCTATCAAAGATGGCTGGTCTGGATCGACGATGCCGCGCCGATCATCGACGGGAACATAGTAGGCATGAATTCCCGCTACCTGCAGCATCGCGATAACCAGGGTGGCCTTGTCTTTACAATCGCCATATCGATTGCGGAAGATATCGGCCGCGTGATTGGCCTGAAGACCCCCGATGCCCCGGGAAACGATGAAGTAGCGAATATCTTTTTGGATTGATTCCGTGATCCGGCTCAGTTTTGTGTAGAAATCGGGCGCACCGGCGATGAGTTCCTGGACTCTTGCGGTGATTTCGGGAGAGGGCATCGGGCGATCCGCTTCCAGCTTGGTAACCCATTCACCGATCGCGCGCCACTGGTTCTCTTTGCCGTCTACAGCGGCGTCACCCCACTGTACGGACATGCGTCCGGCCAGCGCGCTCCATTCAGGATGCGAAGGGATGTCACGAAGGATGAGGGCAGGAACATCCTTGATCTCCCATCGCCAATGATTGGGAGCGACCTCAACGGGATCTACGCCTTTGTAACTGTGCCAGGATTGGGAGTGGGCGCGGCCAGGCGGCAAGTCGATTTCAAGTGCCTGATAGACGACCGGAATGGAATTCTGAATACCCCAGATTTTTTCCTGAAGGTAAGGCTGCATGAGTTCCTCGGACTCACAGATGATCACGGCGTTCACATCGACCGCAGGAGGAAGCGCCACGCGATACTTTCGCGTGGAAAGCATGACAGGGATACTGGTATCTCCTTCGTCGACAAAGTCCGTGCTCTGAGCCTGGTAACGTTTTTGGTCAGCGGCAATCGTCCAGGCGCGAAAGTAGTTGATCTTCTCGTCGACATCATACGAGACGCCACAGCCGCGCTCACGTCCTTGCGGCTTGAGAATGCGAATTACCTCGCGTTCACGTTCGACTGCGCGTCCCTGAGAGTCGATCGTCTCCACGTATTCGTCGTAGAGAATGACTGCCGGCGCATCTTTGGCGTAGTCCGGCGTGCGTGTTTTAGCTGCATCGAGTCCCCATTGCGGAGGATCGAGCTTTTCCTTGCCAAAGGCGGCGGACGGGAATACCGGCAGCATGGCCGCCAGCGTAGCTATTGTTGTGAAACATGCGATTCGCATCCAGCAACTCCCTACCCGCACTTCGCTCAGTTCCCGGTGTTCGCAGCAGCGGTTGTCAGCACCAGCTGCTGCTGGTCTGCCGTGGCTATTTTTTGATAGAAGTCGCGCAGGGCGGAGTAGTCCTTGGGCGGCACCTGGGTAAAAGCACGCGCAAACCTGCGATCGACCTCGATGGTGCCCTTGTCGACGGCGCTCTTCAAGTCAAATGCGGCGTGACCTGTCCAGGGGATTGAGGTGGCGGGTGGCGCGGTTTCTACGGTAAAGCCCTGCGGGAGGCGATACGTTACCTGGTCCTGGATATTGTCCGCGTATTCCATATCCACGGGTGTCTGGCGCTTTTCATCGGCGACAAAAGGATGCTTGGCGTGAGAGGCGAAGAAGACACCTGGGAGGAAGACACGCTTGCCGGTTCTGGTACCCATGTTGCCGGAGAGTTTCACAATGCCCATCAACTGCGAGTGATAGTCATCCAGCCCGAGAAAGTGATCGAAATCGGCAGTTACTCCATCGGGAACGAGGTCTCGCAGGTATTCGTTGAACCGCTTTTTGACCTCGTCTTCGTCGTTTTCAACGGCCAGCTCACGCCAGCGCGCAGCCGCCGGACCGGTCATGATCACGCGCGCCGTACCGCTTACTGCACCGTCGCGGTCGATGGTCACGTCCGCGACCCGCACCGTGGCTGCTTCTTTGTATGAGTTGCCGGGAGTCTGAGCAAAGACCACGCCTTTGTCGCTTTCCCGGAGACCTCCGGTCAGGGTATGCGGCCATGCCAGTTGACCAAATGAAGCAAATCTCTTGCCAGGGTCGAGGGGCATTTCCTTGCCATTGATCATCACGATGACCAGGACATCGTCCAATTGCCGCATCGACATGAAGTACGGATTGAAAACCGTTCGGTCGCGGTTGCACAGAACCATGGCATAGGCCTTCAACCCCGCGCTTCGGGCCATTGCCAGATAGAGAAGCGCAATCTCGTCGCTTGAGCCGCTCTTCTGCTGCCACACATCCTCGGCAGTCTTGACTCGCTTCAGGCCCTGCTGCTTCAGTTCCTCTTTAGACTTCCGCCGGGTGTAGTCCGTGTTATCCAGCGCCATGACCGCGTCGTAGAGCTTCCGTGCCTTGACGTCTTCACTGTCGCCCGCGGCCACAATCTGGGCCACTGCCTCCTTGAGAGGCTTGCTTTCATTTGCGAAGTGATTCATCTCCTTGGACCAGCTGGCTCCCTCATGCTTCCAGTAGTCTTCCATCCCAAAGGAGCCGGAGTAGTAGAAGACAACCTGCTCAATTAGAGATTCCAGAGGGGGCATATAGTCTTCATGCGGAATAGGCGCGACATCGGTGACGTTCAAGGTATATCTGCCGTTCGCCTCGTACACCACTTTTGTATCCGGGGGCAGCACATAGCTGTAGAGCAATTTGTTGGCCGAATTCCCCTTGGAGTCGGTAACCTGGTAGAGGTATTTGTACGGAAGGAAAGAGTAGTGCGCCTTGCGAACAAAGTACGGCTGCTGAATGTCCCAGTCCGGCGACGAAAGCGACCCATCATCATAGCGAAGCTGCCATTTGTATTCGAGAATACTGCCGACCTCTACATTGGGCAGCGTAAAGACCATCTTGTTGACTTGATTTCCGGAGCGAGTATTTAAGGCTACAAGCAAATCAGCCGGCTTCACATCGAGCGGGAAAACCGTTCCATCCGCGTGAATTGTGCGCGCCTTGATGTCGGTGATCTGGAATTGTCCTTTGGGATACGGAATACCCACAGTCGCCAGTTCCTTGCCCTTCTCTGTAAGCACCTTAATGCGTGCAAGGAAGCTGTGGTAGTGCAGGTTGTCGTCCACCGTCTCTTCGCGGTAGAGGTAAATAGCCGCGGCTCCGGGGGCCTTGGGCTCGTCTTTCATTGACAGCTCTTCTGGCGTGGGCTGTTGGAAGCCGCTGTATTGTGCGTGGAGAGAGGCGGGCAAGGCAAAGAATGCTGCAAGCAGGGCAAGCATAAACGCCGCTCGCAGACGAAAACTGGTACGCATGGTTACTCCTGGGTAAACCTGCATCCTTATGCCCGGTGACTGCGCTTTCCAGTGAGGATGGTAAATCGCATCGGCCGGGGAGTGGGGATTTGATAGCTCTACTTAACCGCAATTGAAAGCGAAAAGCAAGAAAGAACGCTGGCACATAAGTTGCGGCGCGGCGCAAGTAGTTACATCGGAGTAATATCCAGCGCATCTGTTTACTGTTATCTATATACGCGTGTTGTCCTCCCACTCTTCTTTTCCCGATAGGTCCCGAATGCGTTTCAAATACAGATAGAGTCTCGTTTACTTAAATCGAGCGTGAATTCCTCGCCGCCCGTGGCTCTTCGAATGACAAATCTTCAAACCAGCTCAGAACCGGAATGCGTTTCGGATTGCCTGGTAAATCCTTTTAGTTGTAGTCTTGAGGCGCCTGCCCGATCGACGAAAAAGGAGCCTTCTCAGTGATTGGTCTGTCTCACCTTGTTTTCTGGCGTAAGGTTTTCCCCCGCAAGGCATTCTGGGTTTCCCTGGCGGTAATGCTTTCAATCGCTCCATGGGCTGGGGCTCAGTGGAATCCACCTAACCCGGTGACCAGCTTCAGCCAGATCGCAGACGGGATCGAGGTGCATCAGGCTGCCGGTGTGTTACGTATCCAGGTCACCGCATCGGCGATTCTGCATGTCACCTACGGCCCTGAGGCTGCGACTCCAGAATATGCTTCGGACGGAGTGCTGGCCAAACGCGATTGGCCACCTGCCCAGTTCACGGTCGAGTCCGACGACAAAACCATCACGCTCACCACGGCACAGATGAAGGCGATTATCGAACGCAGCACGGGAACGCTGGCGTACAAGACTCTGGCCGGGCAGACGCTCACCACTGACAGCTACCGGCAGTTGATTCCAGCCGAGGTAAATGGCGAGAAGACAAGTCACGCCGAAGTTTTCTTTGCCATCTATGGCTCGAAGGAAGGGCTGTACGGACTGGGCCAGCATCAGGCCGGCGTGTGGAATTATCGAGGGGAGAGCGTCGATCTTTCGCAGGAAAATACCAACATCGCGATTCCCCTGATGGTGTCTTCAAATGGCTATGGCATCTTCTGGAATAACTCTTCACGGTCGCGCGTGAATAACCGCTTCGTTCACATGCTTTACCTGAGCGCGGAGGTGGCGGACAAGGTTGACTACTACTTCCTCGCGGGCCCGGAGCCGGACAAGATTGTCGCTCACTATCGCGAGTTGACCGGTGATGCACCCATGTTTGGCCGTTGGGCTTATGGCTTCTGGCAGTGCAAGAACAAGTACGAGTCGCAGGCTGAGATTGAGGCCGTCGCGGCGAAGTATCGCGCACTCCATATCCCCGTCGACAACATCGTCCAGGACTGGTTCTGGTGGGTGACGATGGGCGAGATGAAGTGGAACCCAAAGTATCCTGACCCGCAGGGGCTCATCAACGATCTGCACGACAAGCATTTCCACTTGATGGTGTCGATCTGGCCTTACTTCCGTCCCGGCTCGAAGGAGTACGAAACGATGGACAAGAACGGGTGGTTCATCGCCAAGACGCAGGTGGGCGGCTTTCATCCTGTTGGTCAGGCGCTCTATGACCCAACCAACCCGGCGGCGCGCAAATACTATTGGGACAACGCGAATGCAGTGCTCTTTCAAAAGGGTGTGGATGCGTGGTGGCTGGATACCGACGAACCGGAGACGGAGGGCCGCGAAGAAAACATTCTGCTGGATCATCGGCTGGCATTGGGCAATGGAGCGCGCTACGCCAATATCTTTCCCAACTTCCATACCGCTGGCGTGGCCGACGGGCAGAGAGCAGCTTCGGACAAGAAGCGCGTCTTCATCCTGTCGCGTTCAGCCTATGCCGGGTCACAGCGCAATGGCGTGACGGCGTGGTCGGGCGATGTGCTCTCGGATTTTGTGACCTTTCAACGTCAGATCTCGGCGGGCCTGAACTATGCCATCTCCGGAATGCCCTATTGGACGACGGACATTGGCGGTTTTATCTCTGGCGGCGATCTCAACGATCCCAAGTTTCGCGAGTTGTTTGTGCGCTGGTTTCAGTTCGGTACTTTCTCGCCGATCTTTCGCGTACACGGCACCCGTAATCCTAGTGAGAATGAGCTTTGGTCGTATGGCCCAGAGGCGCAAAAGATCCTGGTCGATTACGATACCCTGCGCTATCGCCTGATGCCCTACATCTATTCGGAAGCGTGGCGCGTGACCAGCGACCACTACACCCTGATGCGTCCGCTGGTGATGGATTGGCGAACCGATGTGAAAGCTCAGAACACAGGCGATGAATACATGTTCGGCCCGTCGATCCTGGTGAATCCCGTCTATCAGCAGGGTGCAACCAGCCGCAGTGTCTATCTGCCTAAGGCTGCATGGTACGACTTCTGGACCGGCGAAAAGCTGGCGGGCGAACAGGCGGTTCAGTCCGCTGCGCCGCTCGATAAGTTACCGCTGTATATTCGCGCCGGGGCGATTCTGCCGCTCGGTCCTGCGATGGAGTGGACTACGGAAAAACCTGAAGATCCGATCGAACTGCGCATCTATGCGGGTGCGGACGGCGACTTCACTTTGTATGAAGATGAGAACGACAACTACAACTATGAGAAAGGCGTCCACGCAACAATTGCCATGCATTGGGACGATGCGGCACACACGTTGAGTATCGGCACGCGCGAAGGCAGCTTTCCGGGAATGCTGGCCCAGCGCACCTTTCGAGTTGTTCTTGTAGGGCCAAATCACGGAACAGGAATCGCGATGAGCGCAACTGAGGAAAAGGTCGTACACTACACCGGCGAAAAAATCAGCGTGAAACCGTGATCCGAAATTTGGACGTGAAATGAGGAACGATGGCCTACTACAACCGATTTACGCCGACACGACGAAACCTGGTGAAGTCTACCATGGCGCTGTTCGCCAGCGGCCTGCTGGGCAAGGGCGTGCCCGCCGCGGAAGCGCAGAGTTCGATTCAAAATGTCAACAAGAACTCCAGTCCCTCGACGCTGAAGATCACCGACATGCGCTACACCGTGGTGGTCAAGCCTGGGCCGAGTCCCTGTCCCATTATTCGTATCGACACAAACCAGGGCATCTATGGCCTGGGTGAAGTGCGCGATGTGGCGAATTATCAGTACGCGATGGTGTTGAAGAGCCGGATCCTTGGCGAAAATCCGTTGAACGTCGACTTTCTCTTCGAAAAGCTTGCGCAGTTCGGGGGCATCTCGCGGCAGGCAGGCGGTGTATGCGCGGTGGAGATGGCGCTGTGGGATATTGCGGGCAAGGTCTATAACTGTCCGGTCTATCAGATGCTGGGCGGCAAATGGCGCGATGAGATTCGCATCTACGCCGACACCACAGAGTCGGAAGATCCGAAGGTCTACGCGCAGCGCGCCAAAGAACGCAAGGAGATGGGCCTGACCTGGATCAAGATGGATCTCGGCATCGACACGCTGGAGGATATTCCGGGCGCGGTCATGATGCCGAGCGGCATGTCCAAGTGGGAGATGAGCAGCCAGCCGCATCCCTTCACCGGCATTGAGGTCACGGAAAAAGGCGTCGACCGACTGTGCGAGTATGTCTCCGCGGTGCGCGAGGCCATTGGATACGATATGCCACTCTCGATGGATCACCTTGGGCACATTGGCGTGAAGTCCGCGATTCGCCTGGGCCGCGCTTATGAGAAATACAATCTCGAATGGATCGAAGATGTGATTCCCTGGTACTACACGGACCTGCTCAAGGAGATTACCGACGCCAGTCCCACGCCAACGCTTACCGGCGAGGACATCTACGAGATTGCCGACTTTGAGAAGTTGTGCAGCAATCACGCTGTGGACAAGATTCATCCCGATCTTGCGACTTCAGGCGGAATTCTGCGTACGCACAAGATCGGAGACATGGCATTCAAATATGGCGTGCCGATGGCGATGCACTTTGCCGGAACCCCCGTCAGTTGCATGGCCAACGTGCACTGCGCGGCGGCGACGCGGAACTTTCTTGCTCTGGAAAATCACTCGCTGGATGTGCCATTCTGGCAGGATTTGGTTCATGGCATCGAGAAGCCCATCATCCAGAAGGGCTACATCAAGGTGCCGGATCTACCGGGCCTCGGCGTTACGCTCAATGATGATGAGATGAAGCGCCACATCAAGCCCGGGGTAGGCTACTTTGAGCCAACGCCGATGTGGGATGAGAAGCAGTCGTTTGCCGATGCGACCTTCAGCTAGAATGCCGCAGCACGCAATTCCGTAGCACCTGATGGAGACGAGATGAAGACCCTTTTGAAGATTGCAGCGCTCTGCTGCATGGCCGCTGCTCTTATGCCTGCGGTTGCGCAGGTGAAGATGACCCGCGAGCAGATGATGTTCTATACCTCGGACTGGAAGGGCGATCGCTTCCCCGATGGGCGTCCGAAGATTGCGGACAGCCTGCTGGAACGTGCTCTGGCTGTTTCGATTGAGGATGTCTGGGACTACCTGCGCGGCAAGGGCTACAACTGCCAGTTCGAGGCCGGCTGGCAATCGCTGCATCCCGATAAGCCCTTCGCGGGGCGCGCGTTGACGGCGCAGTATATGCCGCTGCGTCCGGATATGGAGCGCCCCATCCTGGCCGAGGGCAAAGCTGAGGGCCGTGTCAGCGGTAACAACAGCTGGCCGATCAACGAACTGCAGATTGGCGATGTGTATGTTGCCGACGGTTTCAGCAAGATCGTTGAGGGTACACTCATTGGCTCCAATCTCGGCAGCGGGATTGCGGCGCACTCGCATGTGGGCTTTGTCTTCGATGCCGGCATTCGCGATGCAGAGGAGAATCGGGAGATAGAAAACCTGAATGGGCTATATCGTGCATACGATCCATCGGCTTGGAAAGACATGATCCTGACGGCGATCAATGCGCCGGTTCGCATTGGTCGCGCGACCGTGCTGCCGGGCGATCTGGTGCTGGCCAAGAAAGACGGCGTTATTTTCATTCCCGCCATCCTTGCCGAGGATGCAATTGCATCCGCTGAGTTCACCAATCTTGAGGATGCATTCAACTTCGAGTTGAATCGCGCCGGTAAGAATGGCGCAGAGTTCGAAGGCGGCTGGACAGCGAAAAAGTACGATGCACTGGCGGCATGGATCAATGAGCATCCCGACAAGTTGAAGATGACGCGCGCTGAGTTTGACGCAATCCTGGCGAAGCGCAAGGGGCCTCATCACTAGCAATTGACGCGGGGCTTTCAGAAGTTGCTGGTTCTGAATTTCCGAAAATGCTTGGGGATTGAGCGTGGTTGTGGTTTTCTTTGTCTATCCATGCTGAAATCCCTTGAGCGCTATTTTGAATTTCACCGCCTGGGCACCAACTGGCGCACCGAGACTCTGGCCGGGGTGACGACGTTTTTGACCATGGCGTATATCGTCCTGGTCAATCCCGCCATCCTCTCCCAAACAGGAATGCCTCTGCCTGCGGTGACCGCCGCCACCTGTCTCTCAGCGGCTTTCGGCTCGATCCTGATGGGCGTTGTGGCGCGATATCCGCTGGCACTGGCGCCGGGCATGGGCCTGAATGCCTATTTCACATACACGGTTTGCCTTAAAATGCATCTCCCATGGCAGACGGCGCTGGGAGCGGTATTTCTCTCCGGCTGCGTCTTTCTGCTGCTGACGGCCTTTGGCATCCGGCAGTTGATCCTGAAGTCGATTCCGCAGGAGCTGTATGCGGCTGTGGCTTGCGGGATCGGGCTGTTTATTGCGTTCATCGGACTGACCAAGGCGGGGATCGTGGTAGCCGATCCGGCGACCTTTGTAAGGCTGGGCAATGTGAACGACCCTTCGACAGCACTGGCGTTTTTGGGTCTTGGCGTGATGGTGGTTCTGGAGATCTGGAAGGTCAAAGGCTCGATCCTGATTGGCGTGCTGACAGTGACGGCAGCAGCATGGGCATTGAAACTGGTGCACTGGACTCCGGCGCAGGGCGGGGTGAGTAGCCTGACCGCCACGGCGTTCAAGCTGGATATTCCGGGAGCTCTGCACGTCGGGTTGCTGGAGATTGTCTTTGTCTTCTTCTTCGTGGACCTCTTCGACAATCTCGGCACTTTGGTGGCGGTGACCAAACGCGCCGGGCTGCTGGCGCAGGACCACTCGATTCCGCGGTTGAATCGCATTTTGTTCACCGATGCGGTTGCTACTGTAGCAGGATCGCTAACCGGGACCTCAACGGTGACCAGCTACGTTGAGTCGACGGCGGGCGTGGCGGCGGGCGGGCGATCCGGGGTGACGGCGATTGTGACAGGGCTGCTGTTTCTGGTGGCGATGGTGGCTGCGCCCTTTGTGGGGATGGTGCCTGGCGCGGCAACGGCTCCGGCACTGATTCTTGTCGGCTCGCTGATGCTGACAACGGTGACGGAGATTCGCTGGACGGAGCCTCTGGTGGCGGTGCCCGCGTTTCTCACACTGATCCTGATTCCGTTGACGTACTCGATCGCCAACGGCCTTGGTTTCGGCATTATTGCGTGGGCTGTGCTGCATATTGCAGCGGGAAAGCTGGCGAAGAAGGACTGGCTGCTGTACCTTTTAGCTGCGTTGTTCCTGGTGCGCTTTATCTATCTTTCGGCGAACTAGGGCTAGTTGGCCTGCAGTTCGTATGCGAAAAGCAGATCCTCCGCTGCGCGAAGGATGACAGATAGAAACGCAAGGCTCATGACGCAGGCGCTCGCCAACGTGTTCGCGCCTCATGCGGGAAATGGTTCCTTCCGTTGAGGTTCTGCGACAACGGAGGGAAGAAGCCTTAAACTGGCATGAGCAGCATCGAGTCCAACCAGCAGCATAGGAACCCATGGCGAAGCAGTTTGGGCAAATCTCCGGGATGATGGCGAGAGTTCGATGGACCCAGGCCCGTTTGACTCTGCCGACGCTAGCCGTGGTTTCGGTGGCTTCGCTGGCCGCCTCGCTGCTGTTGGCTGGCTGCCAGACAGTCACCGGCTACAGCGCGGTGAGCCTGGTGCGGGCGATCGATGCGTCTTATAACGCGCCGGCGATCAACATATCTGTCGAAGGCACGCTGCTGGCTGCGAATATCGGGCAGGGCAGCATCACGTCGTATGGCGGGTTTGCGCCATCCCGCAATGCCACGGTCAAAGTTACTACGACTTCGAACACCAAGACCTTGATTTCTTCCAATGCGACGCTGGTGGCGAACAAGAGCCAGTCGGTGCTGGTGACGGATTTCAACGCCGATTACGAAGTTAAGGTGCTGGAGGATCAGTCGACGCCGGCTCCCGCCGGCCACTCGGAGTTCAGGCTGATCAACGAGGCGCCTTCGACGGGGCCGGTGGATGTCTACTTCCTGGCAGGTACTTCGGAGACGGTCTTTGCTACGGCCAAGCCGGTGATTACGGGGCTGGCCGTTGGAGCCACCTCGGGCTATGTGACGATTCCCTCATCGACCTTGTTTATGGTTATCGCTCCATCCGGAACGACCCTCGCGACTACCGTGACGACAATTTACAGTTCGGGAGCGCTGGCCTTGACGGGCGGCGAGGTGCGGACGGTGCTGATTGTCGATCCAGTGCTGGTGACGCAGCCGGTGCAGGTGTATATCGCGAAAGATGTCAACTAGAAGTTCCGGCACTATTATCGATTCAGAGCCGGGTCGACTCGATCTGTCTCTGAACGGTCATTCGCTTTGTTGGGCGTCACTACAACCAATGTAAAAACAAGCGATGCAGTCTGTCCGGATGAGCCAACAGTGATGGTGGGTTTATAACTGCCGATCATAGCCTGTGTGCTGGCCATGACGGTAAGCAACCCGGATGGGTTCGATTCCGATTCCTTATAGCTTGCGGCTACGCCGCCGGGCAGGCCAATAATGGAGAAGGTGGCAGATTCGGTGGGCGCCTGGATCGTTACAGGTACATATGTCATTCCTCCCTGGGAAACAGTGATCGTGGGACTTGAGATAGAGACGGTAAGGATAATGGGGGGTGGGGTGTAGTTCCTGCTGCCGCCGCAACCGGACAAAACGACAAGCAGAGCCGCAACAGCTAAGGCAGACTGCAAATGATGCCTGCGGAATAGTCTATGCCGCGGTCCCATGAACGATCTCCGCACCGCCTGGCAATGCAGGCTCGATTAGAACACAGCGAAGAAGCCGCGTCCAAGCAGAAGGTCAATCACGAGGCTTCTGAAAACAGGACCGGCACAGCACCGGGCGTCCCTGGCTGGGACGAAAAGGAACCGTGGTTTCAGTACCGCAATTAGCACAGACGGTACGCGTCTCAGGGCGCGTACGCGCGGCCTTAACGGCTCGCTTGGCCTTGCATTCTTTGCAATGCTTGGGATCGTTGATGAACTGTTTTTCTTTGAAAAAGAGTTGCTCGTCCGCTGTGAAAACAAAGTCCTTTCCACAGGAGACGCACTTGAGCGTCCGATCTTGAAAACCCATCTTCGGCCTTCTGAGACAGGCCGGACCGGAGGCCGCTCGTAGCTTGGAACAGCTCGACGCGCCGGTTGCCTGAATCACGTACGTGACTTCACGACTGGGGCCCGAGCCGCACCAGAGAAGTAGCGGCGATTCCAAGATCTGTGCTGTGAATCGACAGACCGGAATTGTTCATCGCGCGCTGTGTGGGGTTGCGCGATGGGTTAGTAGGTCAATGGAGTTGTGCTGAATCCGGTTTGAGATTTCGGCCTGGGTGGGGGAGGATAAGACTGTCCCAGTGATAAGCCGAAACCCCGGCTACGAACGTGCGTAACCGGGGCGTGAGCCGGAGACAACGCTTCTTTTGTTTAGCTTCGTTCTCTCGATACAAAACCCTCGATGCTCCGAGGATCAGTCCTGCTCTTTACGAGCCTTCTTGCGATTCCGCTTGCGCGCCAGTGCTTCCTTGACGCGACGCTTTTCACCGGGCTTCAGGTAGTAGGAGTGACGTTTGACTTCCTTGATGATGTCTTCCTGCTGAACCTTCCGCTTAAACCGGCGGAGCGCATTCTCAAGCGGCTCGCCTTCTTGTACGCGAACCTCTGCCAAATTGAATACACCCCCTGACCTGCCATGTGGCTCTCATCAGAATACGGGATTTTTGACGATTGGGCGAATTGAGGTGCGGGAGACGTTGAAAGAAAGAGCCAGAATTGACTAGAAAGCGAAGAACATACGAAGGGAAACCCCGGGGTGCCATTAATTATTTTCCAGGTCAACAATAGCCGTTCGTAAGTTTGCCCCTCAGAAATACCTAGGCCTGGCCTTTTGGATTCTTGTCTTCATTACGCTTGCAGTGCGAAATTCTATGCAAAAGAGTAGCTGCGCCCCGGACATACGCCCGAGAAGAAGAATGGATACGCAGGATATAATCCGCTGCGTATCTCTTTGTTTTCTAATCCGGATATGCGGGCTTGCCTAATAGGCAACGCGTTCAGCGAAACAACCACGACGGGGGACGACAGGATGGATCGAAGGGACTTTATGATGAGCGCGGCCGGAGCAGCGTTTGCCTCAGCAACAGGTATGGCAATGGCCAGCGATGGCGGACTGAAGCCGATGGCCGTCGGGCTGATGATCTCACCGGCGAACGGGCCGGAAGAGGTGATTGGCCGGGTGAAACGGCTGGGCATGACAAACTGCTTCCTCTCGCTGGACGCCTACATCGACAAATTCACGCCAGAGCTGGCCAGGGAGATTGGGGGGCTGCTCGAAAAGAACGGCATCACCGCGACCAGCGCTGAGGTAGTTGGACCGGGCAAGCTGGTGTGGGATTTTGAGGAGGGTCCGTCGACGATCGGCGTCGTGCCTCAGGCAAGCCGGGCTGCGCGGATCGACGCATTGAAGCAGTGCTCGGATTTTGCCAAGCGGCTCAATATCAAGCACATTCAGACACATTGCGGGTTCATTCCGGAAGACCCGCACGATCCGCAATACGAAGGCACAGTGCTGGCGATTCGCGAGCTGGCAAAGCACTGCGCGGGCAACGGGCAGGAATTTCTGATGGAGACAGGCCAGGAAACGCCGACGACCATGTTGCGGGCACTGAAAGACGTGGGCGAGCCGAACCTGGGCGTGGGTTTGGATACGGCGAACCTGATTCTCTATGGCAAGGCGAATCCGGTGGACGCTCTGGAGATTCTGGGACCGTATGTGCGAAGCATGCATGCCAAGGATGGCAAGTGGCCTACGGACCCGATGAAGCTGGGCGAAGAGGTGTTGATCGGCAAGGGCGCGGTGGACTTCCACAAGGTATTTGCGAAGCTGCATAGCCTGGGCTACAAGGGCGCGGTGACGATTGAGCGCGAGACCTCAGGCCCGCAGCAGATTGAAGATGTGAAGGCGGAAAAGATTTATCTGGAGCGCATCATTGCGCAGGTACAGCAGAAGGGATAGAGGAAACAAAATGGATCGACGGACGTTTATGGGTGGCGTGGCTGGAGCATCGGGCCTGATGATCTTAAAGCCGGAGACGGCGTTTGGATATGCGGCGAACTCGGCGGTGCGGCTGGGACTGCTAGGCTGCGGAAATCGTGGAACGTCGGTCGCGACTTCGTTCGCACAGAACACGACGGCTCGGATTGTGGCCCTGGCCGACATTTTTCCGGACAAGCTGGAAAAGGGTAAAGCGCACTTCGACAAGGTAAATGGCGATCTGGGCGTACCGGCGATCGAGCGCAGCCGGATGTTCCGCGGACACAAGGCGTTTGAGGAGATTGCGCACTCGGATGTGGACGCGGTGCAGATTTCGACGCCGCCGTTTTTCCATGTCCAACACCTGGAGGCAGTCATAGCAGCGGGCAAACATGCCTACTGCGAGAAGCCGCTGGGCGTGGATGTGGAGCAGGCCAAGCACGCGCTCGAGATCGGCAAACGGGCAGAGGGCAAGGTGAGTCTGGATGTGGGCTTTCAGGTGCGCAGCGCACCGCCGATTGCAGAAGTAGTGCGGCGGATTCACGAAGGAGCGCTGGGAAAGATCGGCTCGGTCGCTGCACACTATAACGCGCCGGCCTCGAAGCCGTATCCGGGGCTGGGCAGTGTTTCGGCCGATGAGCTACGGCTCAGGAACTGGCTGTGGGATCGCGCACTCTCGGGCGACATTCTGGTGGAGCAGAACATCCATGTGATCGACCTGTGCAACATGATGCTGAAAGGGCATCCGACCAAGGCGATTGCAACGGGGGGACGCAACATCCTGACACATGCGGGCGACTGCTGGGACAACTACCAGGTTATCTATACCTATCCGGATGACGTGCGGGTGAGTTTCTCGTCCACACAGTATGGAACGGGAACGTTCTTTGATGTTTCAGAGAGCGTCTTTGGCGAGAAAGGCGTAGCCGAAGCTCCATACTCAGGCGCAGTGCGCATTCTAGGTGAAAATGCGTGGGCGTGGAGCGATCCATCGCAGCCGAAGCAGGGCACGGCGGAGTTTGCGGCCAATGGCGCGTTCAGCGACAATCTGGCCTTTGCGGATCGTGAGAAGGACAAGGGCTTTATCGAGAGCATCGTCTCCGGCAAGTTCCACAATCAAGCGGCGGAGGGCGTGCAGACGGCGTTAAGCTGCATGCTGGGCCGCATGGCTGGGCTGCAGGGCCGCGAGGTAACCTGGGAGGAGCTGCTGCAGCACGGCGAGCGCTATGAACTGAAGATGGATGTGAGCCAGTTCAACTAACCGTCATTTAGGGAGCAACATGATTCGGAGTTATCAGGGCAGGCAGCCAGTCGTCGGGGAGAATAGCTATATCGATCTCTCCGCGCAGGTGATTGGGGATGTCGAGATTGGCGAGCATTCAAGCGTGTGGATGAATGCTGTGCTTCGCGGGGATGTGAACTCGATTCGCGTAGGCAACAATTCAAATGTGCAGGACTGCGCGGTGCTGCATGGGCAACGGTATCTGTATTCGGTGACGGTAGGTGACTGGGTGACGATCGGGCACAATGCGATCGTTCATGGGTGCGTGCTGGAAGATACCGTTCTGATTGGCATGAATGCCACAGTGCTGAACAATGCGAAGGTGGGCGAGGGTTCGATCATCGCCGCCGGCGCGGTGGTTCCAGAGGGCACGGTGGTGCCGCCAAGAACGCTGTGGGCGGGAGTTCCAGCGAAGATGCGGCGGGAGTTGGGAGATGCCGACCGCGAGCTGATCCTGACCTATGCGAAGAACTATGTGGACTACACGGCTATCTATTTGCGGGAGACTGGACGATAGCGTTTTTGGTATCTAATGCAGAAAACCCCGCCGGTGAGCGGGGCTTTCTGTTTCTGGAGGAAGGAGTTTTTTCAGTGTGCTGCGCCAGCCGGTTTGGGGTTGGCCTTGTCGTAGCGGGCTACCTGAATCTTGCGGGCCAAGCCGATCTTGGAGAGCACCCAGATGATGTAGAAGTTGGGATCGAACTCGTACCAGCGCAGGCCGTGGCGGGCAGAAACGGGATGGGCGTGGTGGTTGTTGTGCCAGCCTTCGCCGCCGGTGATCATGGCAACCCAGAAGCTGTTGCGCGAGTCGTCGCGGGTTTCGAAGCGGCGGCTGCCCCAGAGATGAGTTGCAGAATTGACCAGCCAGGTGGCGTGCAGACCGAGGGTCACGCGGAGGAAAACGCCCCACAGAACCATCTTGAGACCACCCATGACGCCGTGGTCGATCCACGTACCGAGGCCGAAAAGTACGACTCCGCAGGCTACCAAAGAAACCCAATGGAACTTGCTCATCCAGAGATGGAAGCGGTCGCGGGCGAGGTCAGGAACGTAACGGGCCAGAGCCGAAGTCTTGGCGTGCATGGACTTGCCGAGCACCATCCAGCCAATATGCGCCCACCAGGGACCTTCTTTGGGCGTATGCGGGTCGCCGGTGTGGTCGCTGTGCTGGTGATGGACGCGGTGGACGGCAACCCAGAAGATCGGTCCACCCTCGAGCGACAGCGTGGCGCAGAAAGTGAGGAAGTATTCGACCCATTTCGGGGTCTGGAAGCCGCGATGCGTCAGCAGGCGGTGGTAGCCCACGCCGATACCAAAGTTGATCGCCAAAATCCACAGGACGGCAGCGACGGCCAGACGGCTCCAACTGAAGTAGAAGAGTGCGGCAATCGCGCCAAGATGAAAAGCGCCGATGAAACCTGCGGTGACCCAGTTGATGCCGCCGTAGTTGGCTGCGCGGCCCATCTTTACTTCTTCGCGAACGGGCGTGCGGGCCGCGGCCGTACCTGACAGGGTGCGGTTTGCTGAGGACTCGTGTGTGGCAACTGCGGAATCAGCTTCCTGCAGGACGTTCGAAGCAACTGGGGGCATCCGGTGGTTTCCCTTGGGTGGAACTCTAGTCAATAAATTGACTGGTGTTCTGATTGTATCGCTCGACTGACTTTTCCGCAGTGAATGTTTTGTCCTCTTTGGAACATCTTTATGGCACAAATTGGGAATCAGGGCCTCTTCCGGCCCTGATTTGTCCTGTCTGAGCGTAATACGGGTGATCTTCCCTACTTTTTGGTGATTTCCGGAGGCTCCGGGAGAGACACAGGAGGCGGATTTCGGTCGGCAAACTGGTGTTGATGCCAGTAGGGGTAGATGGGCGTTTGATCGGTGGCACGATCAAGTTTAGCGATCTGTTCGGAGGTGAGATTCCAGCCTTCGGAAGCCAGATTCTGGCGGAGCTGCTCCTCGTTTCTGGCGCCGATGATGACGGAGGAAACCGTCGGACGCTGCAGAAGCCAGTTCAAGGCGACCTGGGGGATGGACTTGCCGGTTTCCTTGGCGACTGCGTCCAGGGCGTCGACGACGTTGAACAGGTACTCATCCGAGACTGGAGGGCCGGACTCGGCGGTGACGTGGAGGCGGCTGGTTTCAGGCAGCGGCTGGCCGCGGCGGATCTTGCCGGTGAGGCGGCCCCAGCCGAGGGGGCTCCAGACGAGTGCGCCGACTTTCTGGTCGAGGCCGAGGGGCATCAGTTCCCACTCATACTCGCGGCCGATGAGGGAGTAGTAGACCTGGTGGGCGACGTAGCGGGTCCAGCCGTAGCGGTCGGCGATGGCCAGGGATTTCATCAGATGCCAGCCGGAGAAGTTGGAGCAGGCGATGTAACGGACTTTGCCCTCACGCACAAAATTGTTCAGCGTATCGAGCACCTCGTCGATAGGCGTGAGGGCGTCGAAGCCATGCAGATGGTAGATGTCCACGTAATCGGTGTTGAGACGGCGCAGGCTGCCTTCAAGTTGCTGCCGCAGGTGGTAGCGGGAGGAGCCTTTGTCGTTGGGGCCGTCGCCCATGGCGAAGGTAGCTTTGGTGGAGATGAGCGCCTTGTCGCGCTTGCCTTCGAGGGCTTTGCCGAGGATTTCCTCGGACTGGCCGTGGGAGTAGACATTGGCGGTGTCAAAGAGATTGACGCCGGCTTCGAAGCAGATGTCGATGAGGCGGCGGGCTTCGGCTACGTCGGTTTCGCCCCAGGCTTTGAAAAAGTCGCCACGGCCACCGAAGGTTCCGGTGCCGAAACTGAGCACTGATACTTTGAGGCCTGAGCCTCCGAGAAGTCTGTATTCCATGATGAGTAGGATGCCATAGGCATGAGGGAAGATACAGGCGGAAACGGCGTGATGGAGCAAGTCACAATCAATTGACAATCGGAGCGGCTGCTATACTTCGCCGAACTAAACCGAAACGGTTGATTGAGGCTTGAAAGAGAGAGCGATGGCCGAATCAGATTGCGCAGATACAACTGGTTCTCCACGCAGGATTGCGGCTGTTGTCGCGGCGATGGTGGCGATGATCGCCGTGCCGGCTGCGCTGACCCTGCATACGGTGCGGGTGCCGGCGGTGGTCGATGTGCGGGAGCCGAACCCATCGCCTTATGGGTATACGGTGAGCCTGCTGCTGTTTCTTATTCCGATTGCGGCGATGCTGCTGTGGTTGTTCCCCAAAGAAGGGGTGCGGGTTTCGAAACATGCTTTTGGCTGGACGATCGGGCTGCTGTTTCCTATTGGCGCGGGGCTGGATTTTTTCTTCGCGCACCTGTTCTTCACCTTCGGCAACAAGGCGGCGACGCTGGGGATTATGGCACCAGCGCTGGGCGGCGGTGTGCCGCTGGAGGAGTACGTCTTCTACTTCTCAGGATTTGTTGTCGATCTGCTGTTTTACATCTGGCTCGATGAATACTGGCTCAAGGCGTACTCGGTGCCGGTTGAAAAGCGCATGGACTTTCAACGGCTGCTGCGTTTTCATCCCTGGTCGATGATTTTGGCTGTGATCCTGATCGCAGGGGCGATCCTCTTTCGCAAGCTGGCAATTGCGGAGCCGGGTTTTCCGGGCTACTTCATCTTTCTGGTTGCGGGAGCGATGGGGCCTTCGGCTGCTCTGCTGCCTGAAGCGCTGCCGGTGATCAACTGGCGCGCGTTCAGCCTGACGCTCTTCATGATGCTGCTGATCAGCCTGATGTGGGAGGCGACGCTGGGCGTGCCTTATGGATGGTGGGGATTTCAGCCGCAGCAGATGATCGGCATCTCCATCACTGCGTGGGATCATCTGCCGATTGAGGAGATCTTCTTGTGGATTACTGTCACGTACGCAACGGTGATTGTGTATGAGATCCTGCGGCGGTGGAAGGCTTCGGGGCGGACGGTGCGTGGGGCTCTACTGGGAGTTTAACCGGTTCCACGCACGAAACTAAGTGTGGATGGCCAGTTGTGAAAACACTATATTGTAGATACAATTAAATAGTGCTTATTTGGGATGAGGCGAAGCGACGGTCGAATCTGCAGAAGCATGGTTTGGATTTTCGCGATGCTCATCTGATTTACGACAATCCGGACAAATGCACGTATGACGCGAGCCGAGAGAAGATGAGTACCGGTTGATGGATGTGGCTTTGGCTCTATTGAAAGGGCGATTGCTAACGCTGGTTTATATGGAAATTGGCGAAGAAGTACGAGTGATTTCATTTCGTCATGCCTCAAGAGAGGAGCGTAAACAATATGAACAAGACAGTCAGTGAAACAGATTGGGATCGGGTGATGGCGCATGACGAAAATGCACCGATCGCGTATGAACCCAACGATGGCCCCTACGATCCGAACGATGCCGAGGCAACGCGAACTTGGTTTGCGAAGGCAGACTTGATTCGTGGCGGCAAAATTGTGCGCAAGGGTAAGCGCGGACCACAGAAAGCGCCTACTAAAAAACTTATCTCTCTCCGTCTGCCGGAGGAGATGATTGAGCACTTCAAGGCTGGTGGTCCCGGATGGCAGACACGGATTGAGAAGACGCTGCGGGAATCGATGAAACGAAGAGCCTGAATAGAACGCCTACGCTACACGTTTAGACTAAATAGGATATGAGCACATTGAAAGCGGTGCGGGGGACGCGGGATTTATTGCCTCCGGAAACAGAGCTTTGGAACCGGATTGAGGCGACCGCCCGGTCAGTGTTTTCTCGCTACAACTTTGGCGAGATTCGTACGCCGGTCTTTGAGGACACTGCGCTCTTTGCGCGCGGCGTAGGCGAGGAGACCGATATTGTCTCCAAGGAGATGTACACGTGGGAGGATCGGGCCCGGGCGCAGTCTGAGAAGACGCAGAGCCTGACGCTACGGCCTGAGAATACCGCCGGCGTTGTGCGGGCCTACATCGAGCACAAGCTGGGCGAGACGGGGCAGTTGCAGAAGCTTTACTACATTGGGCCTCAGTTCCGGCGGGAGCGGCCGCAGCGAGGGCGCTACCGGCAGTTTTCGCAGATTGGCGCCGAGGTGATTGGGCCGGTCTCGGCGGGAAGCGAATCGCCGGTGCGCGACGCGGAAGTGCTGGAGATGCTGGCCACGCTGCTGGATGAGCTGGGCATCTCCGGCTGGGTGCTCAAGATCAATTCGGTGGGTTCATCGAGCGACAGGCCGAAGTACATCGAGACATTGAAGGCGGCGCTGGCTCCGGTCGTTTCGCAGATGTGCGAGGACTGCCAGCGACGCGCCGTCACCAATCCGCTTCGCGTGCTAGATTGCAAAGTGCCGCACGACCAGCCGTTCATTGACGCGCTGCCGAAGATTGCGGATTCGCTGGATGATGCTTCGAAGGCTCACTTTGCAGCGGTGCGCGCGGCGCTCGATGCTGCGGGAGTGCCGTATGAACGCGACCACCGGCTGGTGCGCGGACTGGACTACTACACGCGTACGACTTTCGAGTTCACGCATGGTGGGCTGGGCGCGCAGAATGCGCTGCTGGGCGGCGGACGGTACGACGGGCTGAGCGAGATGATCGGTGGGCCTAAGGCTCCGGGCATCGGATTCGCTATGGGCGAGGACCGGCTGGTGCTGACGTTGCAGGCGATGGAGCAGGCGAAGGCTGAGCTTCTTGACGCGTACATCGCTCCGTTGGGTGAGGCACAGAATGCTGCGGCGCTGGAGTTGGCGCGGGAGCTGCGGCGGGGGGGCCTGCGCATCGAGCTGGGCGATGGAAGTTTTCGCCTGAAGAAATCCTTCGAGGCGGCGGATAAGATTGCGCGGGCGATTGTGCTGTTAGGCGAGGACGAGGCGCAATCCGGTATTCTGACGGTCAAGGATTTTTCTACCGGAACGCAGAGCAAGGTGGCGCGAACTGATTTGGCCGCGCACCTGGCCGCTACACGGCCATCTCGTTAACCCACCCTAGCCGGAACAACAAATACCCGGCGAGGATGTGGCACCCGGATTTCGTTTTATGGCAAAGGATATTTTCAGTGCTTGATTTCATTGGCAAGTTAGAACGGACGCACATGTGCGGCGATCTGCGCGCATCGGATGCGGGAAAAGAAGTGGTGCTGATGGGCTGGGTCAACCGGCGGCGCGATCACGGCAATCTGATCTTTCTCGATCTGCGCGACCGTAGCGGCATCGCCCAGGTGGTGTTGGACAAAGAGCTGACTCCCGATGGCCACGCCAAGGGAGAAATGATTCGGCCGGAGTATGTGGTGGCCGCGATTGGGCGTGTGTGCCTGCGCGAAGAGTTGGCTGTCAACCCCAAGATGCCCACCGGCGAGATTGAGATTGAGACTACACAGCTGCTGGTGTTAAACGATGCGCGGCTGGCTCCGTTTTCTCCAGCCGAAGAAGCAATCGCGAACGAGGAAGTGCGACTGAAGTATCGCTACGTAGATTTACGCCGAGCTGAGATGCAGCGCAATTTCATGGTGCGGCACCGGATTACGCTTGCCATTCGACAAAGCCTGAGCGACCAGGGGTTTCTGGAGATCGAGACGCCGATTCTGACCAAATCAACGCCGGAAGGTGCGCGCGATTTTCTGGTGCCGAGCCGCGTGCATCCGGGCGAGTTTTATGCCCTGCCGCAGTCGCCACAGATCTTCAAACAGATCCTGATGATTTCGGGCTTCGACAAATACTTTCAGATTGCGCGTTGCTTCCGTGATGAAGATCTACGGGCGGACCGGCAGCTCGAGTTTACGCAAGTCGATCTGGAGATGAGCTATCCGCAGCAGGAGACGGTCTTTGCCGTGGTGGAGAAGTTTCTGGTGGCGGGGTTTGAGGCCGCCGGTGTCACGATCGCTGCACCATTTCCGCGGATCACCTATGACGAGTCGATGCGGCAGTTCGGCAGCGACAAGCCTGACCTGCGCCTGCCTGGGCTGATCGATGTGCGACCGGCTTTCTCAAACGAGACGCTGGCTACGCTGCAGATTGATCCCGCGCTGCCGGTGGTGGCGCTGCGCATTCCGAATGTGGGCGAGTTGAGCCGCAAGGAGCGTGAGGACAATCATCCGCTCTTCGATCTCAAGAAAGGCGCGAAGTTCATCGACGATTTCAAGAGGCTGGCCAAGGGCTTTCCTGAAGCCGCTGCCAAAGTGCGCGAGCTTGCCCAGGCGAATGAAGCTGATTTCGTCATCATCGTTGCGGGCGATCCGGCGCATCACATTCAGGCGAGCGACACCAAGTTTCCGGGGCGGCTCTCTGAGCGTGAGATCAATGTCTACTTGGCTGCGGGTAACTTCCGCACAGAGTTAGCAAAGAAATACGCGTCGCGGCATGGGGCGTTTGAAGTAACTGAAACGGTGGTGCGCAACGCCGATACGACTGGTAAAGCTATCGACGGAACGAGCGCCTTCCAGCCGATCTGGGTTACGGATTTTCCGATGTTTGAGTATGAGCCAGTGGCGCACAAGTGGGTGCCGGCGCATCATCCATTCACGGCACCCTTTGAAAGAGACATGGCGAACCTGGTCAGCGATCCAGCTTCTGTGCGCGCTAACTGCTATGACTTGGCGATGAATGGACTGGAGCTGGGTTCAGGCTCGATTCGAATCCATCGCAAAGATGTGCAGCAGCAGATCTTTGACTCGCTTGGCATTTCGGAAGAAGAGGCGCGCGCTCGGTTTGGGTTCTTCCTTGATGCGCTGGAGTATGGGACGCCTCCGCATGGCGGTATTGCGCTGGGGCTTGACCGCATTGCCATGCTGCTGGCGGGGGCGCCGAGTCTGCGCGAGGTGATCGCTTTTCCCAAGACGGCCAAGGCCATCGATTTGATGGTGGATGCGCCGACCGGCGTTACCGAGCAGCAATTAAAGGAGCTGCATGTGCGGGTGGCGTTGAAGAGTTGACCGATGCTGAACAATTGATCAAACGAAAAGGCCACGTATTGTTGAAATACGGGGCCTTTCTGTTTGATAACTCAATCGGCCCAGAGCAAATCATGGCTGCTGCTTGCTGAGCCATGACTTCAGGTTCGCCTCCTGCGCTTTGCGCAGATCTACGCAATCATTGATCTGGTCTCGTGCGCGGGCCAGCGTGCGAGCAGAAGCGGCGACCTTGTGTTGAGCGAAAAAGTTGGTTACCTCATCCACACGATCAGCGCTGCAGAATGATCCGGTGGCACCGACGATATAGGCTCCGCCAAACTCGGTTAGTTGAGCAGTTACTTTATCCCAATTATCCTGGACATATTGCCAGGCTAAGTTGCGTGTATCTCTGCCGCGAATTTCACTGGCGAGGAAGCCCGCAGCGTCCTGATTGCGCACCTGGCCTGAAACGGCATAGTCCAGAGCGCGTTTCTCGAGAGCCGGATCGCGGAAGAGTGCCAGCGCATGCAGCGCCTCGGCACGCGATTGAGGATTGGGCGCCGTAGTGCTTGCTTTTTGCAGCTGATTGAAGAGCGCGCCGTCTCCGTTGCGCGCCGCAATGCCGAGCGCGGTGCCAGCCAGCGTATTCTCAACGCTAGAGGGGTCCGCAAGGCTGTGCTCTGTAATGGTTCTGGCTTCCGAGATGGATTCCTGATCGTCACCGAGACCCGCGGCAAGCAAGAGCAGTTCCGCGCGCAGCTCGCGTTGCGATGGAGCTTCACCCGGTTGCGGACTGCCGATCTTTTTGTATCTCGGAGCAAAGTGTACTCGTACCCAGGCTGAGAGCTGCTTTCGTTCTTCCGGAGTGCTGACGATCTGGCTGTCAATCGCGTTGAGACTGGCACGCACGGAATCGATAACCTCAGGACTTGAATCGTTATCAATCGCCGCAACTAAATCCAGATAAGCGGCAACTGTAGACTTGCCCGCCTGCATGAGCGCCCATGTATCGCCCAGCAAACTGAGACGTTCTTCGGGTGAAAGATCGTTCGCGGCATGCTGGACTAACTTGCGGTAGATCTCATCGGGGTAACTGGTGCGGTAGTAGCCTTTTCCCTTTGCGTTGGCAAAAAGGAAGGACGCCGGCGGTGAAGTCAAACTCTGCCGGGATGCGGAAAGGATCTCGCACTTCTCCTTGCTCGAGTTACCGTCCGAGCCCGAGTTACCGTCCGACGTATTGCCCAGGATCTTGAAGCAGACAGGAATGGTCCATGTTTCGGCAGTTTCCGGCTTATTTTTGGCGTTGAGGAAGAAGCGCTGCTGCTCTACGGGGAGAACTGAACCATCGATTGATCCAAATGTGAGAAGAGGTTCGCCGGCCTGTGAGACAAAGCTGTCCATGATCTTGTCGACAGGTTTGTGGCTTACTTCCGTCTGAGCCGACCAGAAATCTTCCGCTGTTGCATTTGAATATAAGTGGGCAGCGAGATACTTGTGCACGCCCTGGCGGAAGGTTTCTTCACCGAGGTAGTTTTCCACCATCAATAACACCGCGCCCGCTTTGCCATAACTGATGCCATCAAACATCTCGTTGATTTCGTCTGGAGTATCGGCTTTGGCGCGGATGGTGCGGGTTATATGTTGCGCGTCGAGATCAAGCGTGTCTTGAGTACCGCCAATCACTTCCTGGGTCATGTTCCATTCGGGCTTCCAGGCTTCGATCGGCTTGTTCTCCATCCAGTTGGCAAAACCTTCGTTGAGCCAGACGTTGTCCCACCATTGCATGGTGACCATGTCGCCGAACCATTGATGAGCCATCTCATGCGCAACCACCAGTCCCACGCGGCGCTGCGCGCCGACGGAGGCATGTTTTGAATCGAGTAATAAATCGGTCTCGCGATAAGTGATGGCGCCGAAGTTTTCCATAGCTCCGGCTTCAAAGTCGGGGATCGCGATCATGTCCAGTTTGGGCATGGGGTACTTGATGCCAAAGTAAGTGTTGTAGTAGTGCAGCACATACTCGGCGGCGGAGAGTGCGAATGCGCCGTACTGCACCTGATCTGGAGTAGCGCAGGCGCGAATCGGCACGCCGTCGCTCGAACCGCTGAGACATTGAAAATCGCCTACCAGGAAGACCACCAGGTACGTGGACATCCTGGGAGTTACAGCGAAGGTAACAGCATGCCTGGCCGCGTCCGGCAAGGGTTCGTCTTTGACTACGTTGGTATTGGAGATCGCAGTGTCGCCTTTGTCCACTACCAGCGTAATGTCAAAGGTAGCTTTGAAGGCCGGCTCGTCGAAGCAGGGAAAGGCACGGCGTGCATCGGTAGATTCGAACTGGGTGACGGCATAATTGCGCTTGGCGGTCTTGGAGAGATAAAAGCCGCGCAATTCGTTATTGAGGATGCCGGTGTAACTGATCTCAAGCTTAATCTTGCCCGCTGGTATCTTCTGGGCAAAATCAAATTTAGCCTGCTGTTTCGAGGCATCTTCGGTGACCTTTGCAGGAATTGACTTGCCATCAAAACTTGCGGCAACGTTGAGGAACTTAATCTCGGCGGAATTTAGAGTTATCGTGCTCGCCGGCTCACTCAGAACGGCGTCTATGCTTTCCTTGCCGGTGAAGGTTGCACTCTTGAGGTCCGGTGTCAGCTTGAGCGTGTAGTGCTCAGGCTTGACCGTCTGCGGCAGACGTTGTGCATGGCTTGAAAGCGAGACGAGAGACAGCAGACTCAGGAGGAGGCAGGAGAACCGATTGCGCATTTTGATCCTTGATGACAACTCTTTATTTTGGCATGGCAGGCCGGACTCTCCCTGACCGAAATGAGTCAGCCACATTTTACTTACATCGGGGAGCTCTGGTGAACAGATGGCCGCCTCTGTTAGCCTTAGCTGTTTTCAAGTCATGGCGGAGGGCCTTTTCTTGTCATCCACGCAAGCTGAATCTATCTCGAAATTACGCTCGCTCACGGAGCTGAGTGAAGACGAACGGCTACTACAGTCGACAGTGCGGCGGTTTGCCGCCGAGGTGGTTGCGCCCCAAGTGCGCGCGATGGACGAAGCGCAGCAATTTGCGCCTGGCCTGGTAGGGCAACTTGCGGAATTGGGATTGATGGGGATTGAGGTACCAGAGAAATCAGGCGGCGCCGGCGGAAGTTTCTTCGACACAATCCTCGCTGTCGAAGCACTGTCAGCCGTAGATGCATCGGTGGGGCTGATCGTCGACATTCAGAACACGCTGTGTGTGAATGCATTCATGCGCTGGGGAACCGAAGCACAAAAGCAGTTGTGGCTGCCAAAGCTGGCAGGTGGAATGATCTGCTCCTACGCCTTGAGCGAAGCCGGTTCGGGTTCGGACGCTTTTGCGATGGAGACGCGCGCGACCCGGACCGGTAGCGGATATAGATTGAGCGGTCGAAAACTTTGGATCAGCAATGCGCGCGAGGCCGGAGTCTTCCTGGCGTTTGCGAACCTGAATCCAGAGGCTGGTTATCGGGGAATTACGGCCTTCCTCGTAGAAGCAGGCACGGCTGGACTGATAGTCGGACGCAAAGAGGATAAGCTTGGCATTCGCGCCTCGAGCACTTGTGAGGTGATGCTCGAAAATTGCGAGATTCCTGCGGCAAACCTGATCGGTGAAGAAGGCAAAGGATACAGGATAGCTATCGAAGTGCTGAACGAGGGACGCATCGGCATTGGCGCGCAGATGCTGGGGTTGGCGCAGGGCGCATGGAATCATGCGGCGCGCTATGCACAGCAGCGCAAGCAGTTCGGCAAAGCGATCGCTGAATTTCAGGCCGTGCAATTCACGCTTGCAGAGATGGCTACGGAGATCGAGGCCGCACGATTGATGGTCTATAACGCGGCGCGGCGCAAGGACGCGGGGCTGCCCTTTGTGACTGAGGCAGCGATGACCAAGTATTTTGTTTCACAAGTCGCGGAACGGGTAGCGAGCCAATGCGTCGAGGTCTTCGGCGGCAACGGGTACGTGCGCGACTATCCGGCGGAGAAGTATTTTCGCGACGCTAAGATCGGGAAGATCTACGAGGGCACTTCGAATATGCAGCTGATGACGATTGCCAAGCAGTTATTGGCCGAGCCAGTGAAGATCTAGAGAGACTTTACCGCGTCCGCTACTTCGCGGATGTGAGCCGGGCGTGTTCTGCAGCATCCACCTATGATCCGCGCACCGGCGGCATACCACTCCCGGGCCAACTGCCCGAATGAGACAGGGTCGCTGGAGCCCGTCCAGCAACGGCATTCTGCATCCCAGCCTTCGCCCGAATTGGGATAGACGACGATCGGTTTGCTGGATGCCCCGCGTAACTCTGCGATAAGAGGGCCAAGCCATCGTGGCTGCGTGCAGTTAATACCGACTGCGACTGTCTGCGGAAAACCCGCGGCAACTGCCGCGCATGAGCGGAGTGGTTCACCGTGGGCCACCTTCAACTGTTCCGCCTGATGATCGGGACAGTTGAAGGTAAGCCAAGCAGCAAGCGTAGGCCATGGCTCAAGGGCGACGCCGACAGCATGGGCCTCTTCGAGAGATGGCAGCGTTTCGAAAGCCAGCAGGTCGGCTTCGCTCCCCGCTAAGACTGCGATACGCTGGCGATGAAACTGCACCAGATCTTCGAAGCTGCAATCGTAGTTGCCGTGATATTCGGCGCCGTTATGCAAAGCTGCGCCGTAGGGTCCGAGAGATGCTGCAACGAGAACTTCCCTTCCCTCTTTGACAAACTCTTTGCGGGCTGTGCACGCCAGTTCAACTGAACGCAGCAGCGCCGCATCCGCACGATCTGCTTCCAGGCCAAATTCCGCATAGCCCTGGCGCGACACCTGATAGCTGGCGGTGAGCAGAATGTCAGCGCCTGCTTCAAGGTAGGCACGATGAACGGCAGTGACTTTTTCCGGCGCGTCTTCAAGAACGTGCGCGGACCATAGCGGACCGCTGATATCTGCGCCCAGAAACTCAAGCTCGGAGGCCATGCCGCCATCCAGTACCCGGATGTCATCGAATCGAAGCTGATCGCGCGGCGTCATACTGCGATGATAGCCGCCGGGCTGGGAAGGCGGTATCTTCGCGTATTTGTCCGACACTTCATGAATGCAGTACACTGAGAAAACCATCGTCGCTCTCGCGCGGCGTATGGGCGGTTAGCTCAGCTGGTTAGAGCGCCTGCTTCACACGCAGGAGGTCGGGGGTTCGAGTCCCTCACCGCCCACCATAAACCAAACCTAGATCGTCCATTTATATCCAATTGCCTCAAGAACCCTTAGAAAATCAGCGACAGGACAAACATTTAGGTTCGCCGTCGCGCATGGCTACGCGAAGCACAATCCGGCTGCTGATATCCGCCCCGCTGACGTTTTGAAGCCCACACGCAAACTCAATTTAGCGAGAATTGATGCGAAGGAACTGCCCGAACTGTTAAGAGCCATCGTGAGTCTTCGGTCAGTTATCACTCTCCAATTGGCCAACGCAGAATTCAGACACTACCGGCAATGGGGAAACCTTGCAAGCCTGTGCTACACTTTCGGCAATCACAGCAGTTAGAGAATGAAGGTTTGACAAGAGATTTCGATCTGGAATCCAGATGAATTCTGTCCTAGTCACTTGGCAGTCTTATAACGCTGATAACGCTGAACAGTTTCCTTGATGGTTACCTCGAATGATTACTTCAAATTTGCCTGCTAGCTCTCGTGTGTCTGGCCTTCGCCTGTTTCAAAACTGTTTTCAGATATGGAGAGATTGTCCGATCCTGTCGATTCGGATCGTGATGCTCACACTCGTCTTGGTGGCAGGGCATCGCGGTTTCGCTCAGCAAACTTTGCAGACTCTCGATCTGCATCTCAGGCCTGCAGTCGCCTCAGGACAAGCCGCAATCGTCGGAGCTTTGCCGGGCGATCGACAACTAACTTTCTCGCTTGTCTTGCCGCTGCGAAATGAAAAGGATCTGACGGCACTCCTCAATAGTTTGTATGACCCATCGAAGCAGAACTATCGCCACTTTTTGAGTGTTGCTCAATTCAGCGAAAAGTTCAGCCCCACTGTGGACGAATACCAGGCCGTTGTCTCATTTGCGCGGGCTAACGGACTTACGGTAACTGGAACTCCCGCGAATCGCCTCGTTGTTCCCATCCGTGCATCGGTAGATCAGATCAACAGAGCCTTCCATCTGACGATGACTGAGTATAAGCACCCGGTCGAAGATCGCACTTTCTATTCCCCTGACCGGAATCCTTCCTTCGAACTCTCAACACCAATAGCTCATATCGCAGGCCTGGATGATTACTCCCTTCCGCAGCCTATGTTGAAACGGGCAAAACAGGATGGTAAGAAGGCACTCAACGATGCCCTGAAGGCTGCCAGTGTGTCAGGCTCAGGCCCATCCCAGTCGTATCTTGCCAGCGATATGCGTGCCGCTTACTACGGGGGAACCACTCTCGATGGCAATGGGCAGGTGGTGGGAATTCTTGAGTTTGGCGGGTATCTCGCTTCCGATGTGGATGAGACCTTTAGCAGCGCAGGACAATCCTACACTGTACCCCTCAACAACGTGTTATTGGATGGAGCAATTGCCGAGCCTGAGGAAGGTTACGGTGACGGTGAGCAGGTACTGGATATCGTCCAAGCCATAGGCATGGCGCCGGGACTGGCTCAGGTACGAGTTTATATCGGCAAGGGCAACGATGACGCAAACATCCTCGCCGCGATGGCCTCTGAAAACATTGCCAAGTCGATCAGCTGTTCCTGGAGTTGGGTGCCCGCTGATCCCACAACAGATGACGTGTTCTTTAAGGAATTCGCGGCGCAGGGGCAAAGCTTCTTCGTTGCTTCAGGCGACGATGGGGCATACGACAAAGCATTCGACCCTTACGTTTATCCCGCTGAAGATGCTTATGTGACAGCAGTCGGCGGAACACACTTGTCGACCAATGGCCCGGGAGGAAGCTGGGCGTCAGAGGTCGCGTGGAATACTCCGTATGTCGGCAGCGGAGGCGGTATCAGTCCAGATGGAATTGCAATCCCAGAGTGGCAGTCGGGAGTAGCAACGTTTCTGAACGGTGGTTCGACCACCCTACGAAACGTACCGGATGTTGCCATGGAAGCCGATGTCGACAACTACTCTTGCGAGCTGGGATACTGTTACTTCGGCTATGGCGGAACCAGCTTTGCAGCTCCACGATGGGCTGCCTTCGTCGCGCTGGTCAACCAACAGGCGGTGGAATCGGGCGGAGCGCCGGCTGGCGGAATCGGATTTTTGAATCCGAATCTTTACACGATCGCAAAAGGTACTGACTATTCAGAAGCCCTGCACGATATTACCCAAGGGAATAACGACACTTACGGCCAAGAGGTCTATTATTTTGCAGTCCCCGGGTACGATCTTGTCACCGGTTGGGGAAGCCCGAGTGGCCAGAGCCTGATCGACGACCTTGCTGGCAAACAAAAGCCAGGATTTTGGATCGAGCCCTCAGCGACGAACGTCCTGCTTTTTCCTGGTCAGTCGGCAACCACTCGCATCACTGTAACAGATGCCGTCGGATTTAGCGCAAACGTCACCCTGGCAATCACTTCGGCGCTTCCGGCGGGCATCACCGCAACCTGGAGTAAGAATCCGACTGCCGGCACCAGTGTACTGACGTTTCAAGCCGCAGCAACAGCGCCGGTTGGAGCGGTCACGGTGGCGATTACTGGTACTTCCGGCAAGTTGACCTCCTCCACGAAGTTGGTTCTCCAGGTTCAACAGCCAACGTTTACCCTATCGAGCGCACCCAACGCGTTGCTGTTGAATCCTGGAAGTACAGTTACTTCAACCATCACGCTCAGTCCTGAGTATGGATTTGCGGGAAGCGCAACCCTCTCAGCTTCTGGCCTGCCGGCAGGAGTCACTGCTACGTTCTCTCCTGCCACAATATCGAGTTCTACATCCACCAATTCCACCATGACGCTGAAGGCTACCGCCTCCACAGCTCAAACTGAGACCGGCTTCACTCTTATTGGAACTTCAGGCGCGCTTAAAGTCAGCCAGCAGGTTCCTCTTCGGGTTGCTGCGCCCGCTATCTGCTTCTACAGCATCGGCAACGTAAGCATGGGGCGGTCATCATCGACCAATTTATCTGTCATCGCGTATGGAGAAAATGGGATGACAGGGAACATTCAACTTTCCATTTCTGGTTTGCCATCAGGAGTGACCGCAACCTTCTCACCAAACCCGACCACAACAGGGAATAATCAGACACTTCTGACGCTGATCTCGACTGGCACAGTGGCTTATGGAACCAGTACTGTGACAATCAAGGGAACATCGGGAAGCGTTACCGGCAGCACAACCTTTGCCCTGGGAATCGATCCACCTACATTCTTTCTGAGTGCGCCGCTCAGTGTAAGTGTTGGACAGGGGACAACCGCCACGTATCCCTTTTACGTGTTTGATGAATACGGCTTCACTGGGAAGGTTACTCTCACTGCCTCGGCTCTACCGAAGGGTGTGACTGCCTCGTTTTCGCCAAATCCAGCAAGTGGGGTCATTGAGCTCGCGCTAACAGCTAACAGCGCAGCCCCTGTAGGCGTATCCACGGTCACCGTCACTGGAACTTCCGGGCAGCTTACGAAGACCATAACGTTTCCCTTAGGCATTTTCGTACCGACATTTGCGATTTCTAGCCAAACCAGCGTCACCATGGGCCAGACAGACGGAACGATCGTTCCCGTGACCTTGACTCCGGAGTATGGCTTCAATGGATTGGTGAGTCTTTCGGTGTCAGGTTTACCGAAAGGTGTCAGTGCTTCTATCTCTCCAAATCCGGCAAGTAAACAGGCGTCTCTGATACTGACGTCGAACGGCTCAGCTATTCCGGGTACCACTCCCGTAAAGATCACCGGAGTTTCCGGAAGCCAAACGTCGTCGACGACACTTCAGTTGTCCATCAATGCTCCAGGTTTTAGTGTCTCCAGTCCTGGCACGCTTTCGCTCGGCCAAGGCACTACCCTGACCAGCAGCATTCCCATCACCGAGACAAACGGATTCAGCGGGCTCGTCAATCTGTCTATTGCAGGCCTGCCCAGTGGAGTCAGCGCCAGCTTTTCTCCAAACCCAACGAACGGAAATACGTCCTTAACGTTGGTTGCAACCAGTACCGCTTCGATTGGGACGAGTTCTGTCACGATCAGCGGAACCTCTGGAAGCCTGACGTCGACGACCAAATTTTCTCTTTCGATATCTGCTGCGAACTTGACCATTGCCGGTCCGGCAAGCTTGTCGATAGGCCCGGGTGCCACCACCTCAAGCCCCATTGCGCTGGCTTCCTCCAACGGCTTCAAAGGACCTGTTACCCTGGCCGTTTCCGGCCTGCCCAGCGGAGTGACCGCAACTATCTCTCCGAACCCAACCAGCACTGCAAACACGCCGTACGACGAGGCTATCCTGACGCTGTCAGCTGGCAATTCCGTCGCATTGGGAACAACCGTAGTTACCATCACGGGTACGTCGGGGAAGCTCACTGCAAAGACAACGTTCCCATTGACAGTTGGCGCTCCGTCCTTCTCGATTCCCGCTCAGCCAACCATACCCGTCGGCGTAGGAACTAGCAGTAGCACGAACGTTTCTGTATCCAGCCTGTTTGGATTTAGCGGCAACGTTAGTCTCTATGTTTCGGGCTTACCACTGGGAATAAGCGCCTCATTCTCTCCGAACTTCGTCTCCTTCAGTCCAGGCCAAACTCAGGCCAACAGCGCGTTGACGCTGACTGCCAGCAGCAGCGCCACTGTTGGGCAGGGTTCGTTTACCGTGACGGGAAAATCTGGAACGACGACGGCGTCTGCGGTGTTTCATGTGGCAATCAGCGCGCCCACCTTCACAGTGTCTGTGCCGTCTTACGGCGTCACCTTGGGCCAGGGGAGCACTTCCACAACTCAGGTCGGCGTAATTCAGCAGAACGGTTTCAATGGCAGCGTCGATCTAAGTGTTTCGGGATTACCGAGCGGTGTCAGCGCAACGATATCTCCGAATCCCACGACAGACTATAGCATGCTGACTCTCGCGGCCACGAGTGCCGCGCCAGTAGGGTCAACAATCGTGAAGGTGACCGGAACCTCCGGCAAAATTAGCTCAACCACCACCTTCCCTCTTACGATTGGTGCGCCCACCTTCGCGCTGGAAGGACCGCAAAGCGTCAATATCGGCCAAGGTAGCTCCACCACGGCCTATGTCTATATCAGTCCGGAATACGGCTTCACCGGAGCTGTTAATCTTGCGGCATCTGGGTTGCCGAGCGGCGTAACTGCTTCTTTTTCCCCCAACCCCTCCACCGGACAGACCGTATTAACTCTGAACGCAAGTGCGACTTCACCACTTGGAGCACATACCGTTACCATCACCGCAACCAGCGGCAAAATCACTCAGGCGACGAACTTTTCCCTAGCCACATACGCACCGTCCTTCACGCTGTCCGGGACACCGAATGTCACGCTCACGCGGTCGAGTTCGACTACCACGCCAGTCTATGTTGCAGGTGCTAATGGTTTCCAGGGCACCGTTAACTTTTCTATCTCAGGATTGCCGGCTGGAGTTACTGCATCTTTTTCGCCCAATGCTACAAACTATGTGACAAACCTGACACTCACTTCTAACAGCACGGTACCCCTCGGATATCGCGCAGTTACGGTTACCGGCACCTACGGAACTCAACAACAGTCCACATTACTCCTGCTCGGCGTGGTCGAGCCAAGCTTTACGCTCACCGGCCCCTCATCAATCAACCTCGGTCAATCAACTTCGACAACAGCAAACATCCAAATCAATCCGCAAACTCCAATCCAGGGCAATGTGAAATTGAGCGTCTCGAATTTGCCGGCTGGTGTTACCGCTTCCTTTTCGCCGGATCTGGCAATCGGAAGCTCTTTACTTACGCTTACCTCAAGCAGCACAGCCGCTCTCGGAACGAAAACGCTGATCATCACAGGAGCCGCCACTGGAACCACCGCTACGGCCACTGCAACCATCCCGCTCACAGTCAGTGCGCCAACCTTCACCGTTCAGGCTTACGGCAACCTAGCGCTCGGCCAGGGATCAACAACCCCTATCAGTGTCTCCATTCAACCCTTAAACGGATTTACTGGGGAGGTAAATCTTGCTGTCTCTGGCTTACCGGCAGGAGTGACCGCTTCGATCTTACCCAATCCAATCACCACGAATTCGACAGTCACGTTGACCGCCAGCAGCACTGCCCCAGTTGGAACCTATTCGCTGACCATCACAGGAACATCCGGCAAGCTTACCCAGTCAGCGACTGTCCCTATCACTGTTGTTGTCCCTACCTTCAGTTTTTATGATTGTTCCGAGTCTGATCTGCTTCCGAGTACGTCCTCTTCCTGCTATATCAACATCCAACCATCCAATGGATTTGAAGGTAGCGTCAATCTTGCGGTTGCAGGCTTGCCCAGCGGAGTAACCGCTTCGTTCTCTCCCAACCCAACTGTCTCGCAAAGCGTATTGACCCTCACAGCCGCGAGGACTGCCCCACTTGCGACCAAGGCAGTAACAATTACCGGAACCTCCGGCAAGCAGACGTCTTCCGCGCCGCTTACTGTTTCCGTCATCGGACCGTCATTCTCTTTGTACGTCACCAATCCGGCTTTGACTTTAGGTCAAGGAAGCTCGTCCAGCGAGTCGATCTACATCAACGGCGCAAACGGCTTCAACAGTAACACCAGCTTGTCAATCTCCGGTTTGCCAACAGGAGTTTCTGCGGCGTTCTCTCCCAACCCGGTCACTTCGAATGGATCTACCCTGCTCACCTTGCAGGCGGCGGCGACGGCGCCTGCTGGTACGAGCAGCTTGACGATCACTGCAACGGCAGGAACTAAAAGTGTGACGGCCACGATTGCGTTAACGATTGTGCCGCCGTCCTTCTCGATCTCCTCCTTTGGAGGGTTTTCGGTGGGGGTTGGCGGCAATTCAACCTATAACTACGTTTACATTTCCTCGGACTCTAACTTAGCAGGCAACGTACAACTCGCAATCTCAGGTCTTCCTGCGGGGGTGAGCGCTTCTTTCTCTCCTAATCCCGCAGCGATAGGCACAAACTCCAATCTGACCTTTGAAGCAACTTCCTCGGCAATTCCCGGCACTTATTCTGTAACCATTTCCGGTGTCTCTGGAACTCTCAAAGCTTCAACCATCACCACGCTTACCGTGACTTCGCCTAGTTTCGCTCTCAGTACTTTTGGTGACGTCAGTGTTGGACAGGGTACCTCCGCGACGAGTTCCGTGTTTATCCAGAGTCAGAATAACTTTGCTGGAAACGTCAAGCTTTCGGTCTCAGGCTTGCCCAGCGGCGTGACCGTCTCTTTCTCACCGAATCCCGTGACAAATTCGAATTATTACAACGTGGTGATGACAACGACCGCTGGCAGCACAGTGGCCTCGGGGCGATACATTGCGACCGTAACCGGAACCTCAGGTAGCTTGACTGCATCCAGCCAATTTGGCGTGGTCATTTCTCCACCATCCTTCACAATTCAGGCCGGGTACAACGCAGCATCGGTTGTGCCTGGATCCTCCACGACAATTCCCGTTTCCATCCGCGCTCAGAATGGATTCACCGGTAGTGTGACTTTGGCTGCCACGGGCTTGCCCAGCGGGGTCACCGCATCGTTCTCGCCGAATCCTGTATCGAGCGGAAACAGTACGCTGACCCTGGTTGCGAGTTCAACGGCGCCGGCCGGGGACTACTCTTTCACCGTGACCGGAAGGTCTGGAAGCGCAAGTGCATCGACTACAGCCGTAGTGGACATCGCTGCCCCCGGGGCCTCCGGTTTCACACTGGATGGCCCTTACAGTGATGTTTCGCTCGGACGGGGTTCCTCGACCTCCGCCTCTTTTTACTTGCGGCCCCGAAGCGGAAGCGCAACCGTAGCCAACGCAAGTCTTAGTGTCTCTGGTCTACCGGCAGGAGTTACCACGTCGTTTTCTCCTAACCCGACATCCACCGGATCTACCACGCTCACTCTCAATGCGTCCTCAACTGCCAGTCTTGGCCAGTACAATCTCACGGTCATTTCAACTTCAGGGAAACAGACTGCCTCCTCAACATTTCCCCTGACTATTTACACGCCCACGTTCAATCTCCAGACGCCAGGAGATGTAACCCTGGGTCAAGGAACAACCACAACAGCGTATGCTTCGGTCTACCCGCAATATGGTTTTACCGGCCAAGTCACTTTTTCGGTTTCAAACCTGCCGACCGGAGTGACCGCGTCGTTCTCTCCCAATCCGACAACCCAGACTTCAAACCTCACCCTGATCGCAAGCAGCACCGCTCCGCTAGGACAGTACAACGCGCTAATCACCGCAACATCAGGCAACCGGAAGGTATCCGCCTACTTCCCGATTTCGATCTATACGCCGACCTTTACTTTGAACGGGCCCTACGGCGTAACCGTCAGCCAGGGAACCGTCAGCACAACCCAGGCAACGATCTATCCGCAATATGGATTTAACTCGAACATAACTTTCACTGTCTCAGGTCTACCAAAGGGACTGACGTCATCCTTTTCACCCAACCCAATCTCAACGACTCAAACCACGTTTCTTACCTTGAGGGCCAGCAGCACAGCCGCGATTGGTACATACAATTTGACCGTCACCGGGACCTCAGGCAATCAGAAGTCGTCCACGACATTCCCTGTCACGATTAACGCGGCAACTTTTACCCTGTCCGCACCCAGCAACGTTAACCTCGGAGTGGGGTGGAGTACGTTAGCTTCTGTCAGTTACCAATCGAGAAACGGATTCGCGGGTGCCGTCAACCTTACCCTGTCAGGTCTGCCCAACGGTGTGACAGCCTCGATCTCTCCCAATCCGATATCGCCTTATGGCGGCATAGAATTGACTGCGAGCAAGAGCATCGCATTGGGCAGCTATACCTTCACGATTACTGGAACCTCTGGTAGCCAGAGCTCCTCAGTCAAGGTTCCGCTTACAATCGTTACACCTTCCTTCACAATTAATAGTCCCGGCGCTATCCAAATGGGTCAGGGCACTACATCATACGGTTACAACGTAACCGCACAGGCGCAGTTTGGCTCCTCCGGCAACATTACCTTTGCCGCTTCAGGTCTTCCGAAAGGGGTTACGGCTTCATTCTCACCAAACCCAACATCAACGCAGCAGACCGTGATGACGTTGACAGCCGCCAGCACTGCGCCAGTAGGCGAACAAACTGTGACGATCACCGGAACCTCAGATAGCTACAGTTCTAAGACCACTTTTCCTCTGTCGATTTTCGCACCGACCTTCAATCCCTATGTTTATAACTACGACTTGGTCCAGGGAGGTACCTCAACGCAGGAAGCCTATGTCAACCAGGAGTATGGATTCAATAAAGAAGTGACGTTCACAGTTTCCGGCCTGCCAAAGGGCGTAACGGCTTCGTTTTCGCCGAACCCAACGCTTCAGACCTCCGCTCTGACACTTTCAGCCAGCAGCGACGCACCGGTTGGAGTCTCAACGTTCACCGTAACCGGAACATCCGGCAGCTTGAGTCTCTCCAGGACCGCCCAGTTGACGATTTCCGCATCGGCAGCTGCGAAACAGAGCCAATAATATCCCGAGTTTGATTTTGGAAGAGGATTGCTAGCGCTAACGACCAAATCTATCCTGCAAATTCATGCGTACTCAAAGCGAAGGGTTGGATCTTTCGCGAGGTCAATAGCGGTGTTCTCCGGATACTTTTTCGGACCAGCGCTACAGCCTGCGCTCAGGACCTGTTCTCATTGCTGGCGAGAAACTCCCGACGGAATCGGCAGAATCTGAACGAGCCTATAATCATTTCCTGCCGAGAGAGATAAGACGATGCCCTCAGGAACAGAGCGAGCCACGGAAGAAGCGGAGCTTGCAGCCGTTCTGCGTGAGTTTTATACGGAGACCGGGCGATCGCTCCTCGAACTTGTCGACGAATCTCCCGTCCTGCTTATTTTCCTGCGGCATTTCGCATGCGCGTTCTGCGCACAGACCATCGATCGTGTTTCGCAGATCCGGGAAGAGATTGCGGCCAGGGGCGTACGGCCGGTCTTTGTGCATCTCGGCTCGCCGGAGCGGGCGAAGCCGTACTTCGACTACTACCATCTCAGCGATGTGGAGCGTATCGGCAATCCCGACGCATCGTTGTACCAGCATCCAGTTTTCGATTTAGCGCGCATGAATCCCTACCTGCATTTCCTTGTGCCCAAAGTCTGGAAAGGCTGGCTTAGCGGCGCCATCCGCAAATATGGCATCGGCCTGATCAAGGAAGACGGACACCAGATGCCGGGGGTGTTTTTCCTGAAGGAACGCAGGATCGCGAATGTCTTTCGTTATCACACTATCGCCGACGAGCCGGATTTTCTCAAGCTGATCGGCAGAGGCTGAGCGAATAAGGAGGATCAACGTCCTCACCTATTCGTGCGCAATATTTGCGGAAAGAATCGGAGCCAAGCACACATAAAGAATCGCGCGGCACGAGAGCTTCCTCGTTATGCCGCGCGATCCCTATCGTCTGCGTTGCTATCGACTAGAATGTCAGCCGAGCTCCCACTTGAATCAGTCGAGGGCTGGCCGCGCCGGTGATCTTGCCGAAGTTCGCCGAAGTGGGCGCCAGTCCAACTGAAGGGGGAGCACCGCCCGCCGAAGGCGCGTTCAGGCTCACCATGTTGAAAACGTTCGTCGCCTCGCCACGTATCTGGAATGTGATTCCGCGCTCGAACCGGAAGTCGCGGAAAAATCCCAGGTCGATATCGCGGTAACCCGGCGCGCGCAGGTAGTCGCGTGGTGAGTTGCCGTCCGCTCCGCCCGGCCCAATGCCACCAGCGACACCAGGACCGTTGGCGACAAAAGCTGCCGTGTTGAACCATCCGTCGGTCTTGATCACCGAGCGGCTGCGGTGCGGATCCAAAATCGGATTGACTCCCGCAACTAGGTTAGGCCGGTTGTTATTGGAACTGTCGAAGTTCTTGTTCGCGCCAGTCGTCACAGTAAACGGCGCACCACTTTGCAGAGAGACGATAGGAGAGATCGTCCATCCATTGATGATCTGTTTCATTACGAAGTTCGAGCCCTTGTAATAGTCGACGTTCCATATGCCAGATATGCTCGCTACATGGCGACGATCGTTATCCGTTGGCCCTCTCTCTTCCCACAGGTTGTCGAAGTCCTGCGCGCTCGCCTGTCCGACGGCAGACACATTGACGCTCTCAAAGGAATGGCTTAACACATAGAAACCAGCGAGCATCAGGTTATGCGTGAGCGGCCTGCTGGCGGAGATTTGCAATGAATGATACGAGGCCGTCTCGTTGGACTCGGCATACGTCACCTGACCCAGTACACCGGGGTCATAGGGGCGACGGGCATTGATGCTGGCCTGTGAAGTGCTCGCTCCGGGCGCATATGGAGCATAGTTCTTATCCATCATGAAAGGCAGATGATGCGACAGCGTGCTGACATAGGCCATCGTCAGACTGACGTTGCGCGGCAGTTGCCGCTGCACAGCAGCATTGAACTGATAGACCAGCGGCCATTTATAGTCTGGTGCGATGGTCTCGATGCTGGCTGCAGGCAGGAAGCGCGGAGCGGATGGGCTGTAGATGTAAGGGAATGGATCTCCGTTGGGGAACGAGGCGGCATTGCCGTATGGATTGGTAAGTGAAGCGATGGAGTTGAAGGTCTGGCGGATCGCGAAAGGCTGCGCGTTTGCAGGCTGATTCCACTCATTGCCGCTGACGCTGCCATAGAAGACACCCGCGCCTGCACGCACCGCCGTCTTGCCATCGCCAAATGGATCCCAGGCGATGCCTACGCGTGGCGATACATGGTGCCATTGGTTGGGAGCAATGCCACGCGGCACACCCGAGTCGCCGGGAAAGAGCATCCCCAGAGGAGCCGAGGGAACCTTGCTCGATTGCCGGCCGGGAATAAAAGTCGCCGTCAGGTCCGATGACTCAACCGGCGAGGTTTGCACGTCGTAGCGCAAACCCAGATTCAACGTGAGCCGGGGCAGGAGCCGGTAGTTATCCTGCAGGTAGAAGGCGAAGTACCAGTTGTTGATCAGCCCATGATAGGGAGTATCTTGCTCCATTGTGCTGACCTGGCCGGTGATGAAATCGGCCAAAGCATTCCCTGTGCTGGTTGGAGCAGAAGTCGCGAAATTGAAAATGCCGAAGTTGTCGAGGTTGCCGACAATCATGTCCTTCTCTAACGACAGCTCGCCACCAAAGGCCAGCGCGTGCTTGCCCTTGGTCAGGCTTACCATGTCACGGAGGGAATAAAAGTCGGTATCGCTGACCGGCCCAGCCAGCGCGCCTCCGGCGGTGAAGTAAGAGGATATGGAGAGATCCGGAAGCGTCTTTGGTCCCTGCGTCGTGAAACTCGAACCTAGATCTTCGATCCCGACGGCGGGAAGGTTGACGCGCCCGCCTGCTACGCGGGTAAAGGTGATCCAGGCCTGGTTGGCAGTCGAGGGAGTAAAGGTGTGAACATCGCTGATATTCACCACATGCTGCTTCGAATAGGACTGATTGGTCATATACGGAATATTGCCGTTGCCGAAGGCGTTCTGCGTGGTGTTCAGGTAGAAATAGCTGACCGCGGCATGGTCCTTCTCGCCCAATACTTGATCGTACTTGCCCAGGTATTCGTCTTGATTGGTAGGCCCAGTAAAGAAGCCGGAGTAGTTGTTGTTCGCCGCATTGGGCAACGGAATGTACTGGGTAAGAATGTTGGCTGCCGTTGGATCGAGCAGGTTGGTGGGAATGCACCTCAGAGTCGGCGCCTGGCAGTTCGGTGAACTATTAGTTCCAGTGATGGGCGTCTTGGTACCGGGAAAATTTGGAATGATTTCGTTGCCTTTTGAATCGACCGACTGAGTGAAGTCTCCCTGACGCTCGAGGGCCGTGGGCATGACTCCGCCAGTGAGCTGCTGTCCTACGACCTGCCGCAGGCCCGCGTAACTAAAGAAGAAGAATGCTTTGTCACGTTTGACCGGGCCGCCGACGGCTCCACCGAACTGATTGCGATGATAGGGCGCATTGAAAGTTGAATTCCAAGGCGTCGCGTTGAAGTCAGTATTGCGTACGAATTCAAACAGCGAACCATGAAAGCGGTTGGTTCCAGACCGCGTCACGGCCGTAACCACTGCGCCCGACATACGTCCGTATTGCGCCGAAAAGTTATTCGTCTCGACACGGAACTCCTCCAACGCATCCGGATTGGGCAAAGGGTTGCCGTAGTTGCGCAGGCCAGTCATATTGATGCCGCCATCCAGAAAGTAACTGACCATCGGCACGCCGCCATCGGTGCCGCCATTGACCACGACCTGTGTCGAGGGCAAGCCGATCTGGAAGTTCGGCGTCCCGCTGGGGTTGCTCTGTTGGCTGGCACTATTGGACTGCACACCGGGTGTGAGCGAGAGCTCGGCATAGGCATTGCGGTTGACCAGCGGCAAGCCGATGATCTCAGCAGGCTCGATGGTTCTGCCTAGTTCCGCAGTTGTCGTATTGACCAGCGGTGGCGCCTCAGTAACAGTAACGATTTCCTCAATCGCGCCCAGTTGCAGCGGCACATCCACACGTTGCGTCTGATCTAAAACCAAGACCACGTTCTTTTGAACAAAGGACTTGAATCCCTTGGCCTTGACTTCGACTGTGTAGTTTCCAACCTTGAGATACTCAATCCGGTAGTCACCCTGCGCATTCGAGGTGGCGACGTGGGTTATCCCCGTATCCACGTTGGTGGCTTTGACTTCCGCAGACGGAACGACCGCTCCCTGCTGATCGGTAACCGTGCCAACAAGGGTTCCTGTAATGCTCTGTCCGTGGGCCATCGTACCGAGGCCAACGATCAGGGAGAGCGCTAAAAGCAACTGCTTACCCGCTCGCTTCAACAGGTGCATCGTTATTCCGCGTGAACTCATACTGCCTCCATAAGCTGATTGCTGTTGAGCGGACTCTTCACTTTCCGATTGGCCAGGCTGCTTCGTGAGCGTCTCCATCGTGGCCCGCACAACGAATAACGTTAGTTATTTCCGGTGCAATAGTATGCATCGCTCAACAGCCATGTCAAGGGCAAACTGAGACACCATAGCCGCCTTAGAATCTTCGGTTTCCCCTTACAGAACAGGAAAATACAGCTATCGAGGCTGCTGGCCTGTAGCCCGGCCTGGGCGTCCGGCGACTAAAACAGATTCAAGATACCGATATCCATGTATAGTGATATTCAACTTCAGGGAACCAAGCTGGGACCGGTGAAAAAGCCAAGACAAGGAAAGCGAAGCAAAAGACCCACCATTATCGATGTCGCGCGCGAGGCGAAGGTCGGCGTGATGACAGTATCGCGAGTGATCAACAACTACAAGACGGTGCGGCCCGGCACCTATGCCAAGGTGATGCAGGCCATTGCCAAGGTCGGATATAAGCCCAACGATGCGGCGCGCATGTTGAAAGGCATGCGAGCGCACACCATCGGACTGATCATCCCCGATCTTTCCGACTTCTTCTCCAGCTGCTTTCATGCCGTGCAAAACGTTGCCATCCGCCACGACTACCAGACGCTGGTCGTGGCCACGGGCAGAAGCGCCTCGGTCGAAGAACAACAGCTTCAATCGATCGGCAATCACCGGATAGCCGGGTTGATCCTCGTGAGCTCAGGGGGAGATGTCCGCCAATTGCAGGCTCTGCAAGAGAGTGGAATTCCCATCGTGGCGCTCGACCGGCCCATTGTTGGGCTTCGCGCGGATGCGGTGCTGGTAGAGAACAGAGAAGGCGCGGAGGCTGGCGTGCGGCACCTGATCGAGCATGGCCACAAGAGAATTGCCTGCCTGGGATTTCAAAGCGGCGCCTACACCATACGTGAACGCTTCGAAGGATACCGGCAAGCGATGCGTACAGCGGACCTGGAGCCGCTGGTATACGACAACCTGAACACGGTCGATGCCATAGAGAATCTGCTGGCAAGCTGGTCTCAGGGTAAAGACCACCCAACGGCGATCTTTACGACCAAGCGCATCACATCCATTCTTTTGATCCAGGCCATTCACCGTGTTGGATTGCGCGTACCAGAGGAGATAGCTATCGTCGGGTTCGATGACTTTGAATTGGCTGAAGCGCTGGGAACGCCGCTCACTGTGGTTTCGCAATCGCCTGCGGATCTGGCGCGATCCGCGGCGGAACTGCTCTTCAACCAGATCGAGCGCGCGAGTCAAAACGATGCCGTCGAATACCAGCCTGCCAAAATCATATTTCCCGCGAAGCTGACTATTCGCAGATCGTGCGGCTGCACAGTTTCGCAATAGCTGTGCAGCTCACGCTGACAGAGTGTATCTGGTTCATCGTTCGAGGAGTAAGCGATGTGCTCAGTGAGCCGGTGTCTCTGACGCTCTATGCTGCCACTTCGCCGCAATCTCCTGGTTTGCAAGCGCCTTGATGTATACGCCGCCTACGACAGAGCGGGCTTGAAAGCCAATCTGCTTGCCATTGACTGTGTCATACCAATCGGTAAGTGGAACGCGTGTCGGCGTTTCATTGACCCATGTAATGATCGGCGTCATCAAGGCTTGAAACTGCTCCGGCGACTCGGTCATGGTGGCCGTCCAAATCTGCCAATCGAGCTTGGTATACGTCTTGCGCACATCGAGCGGAAGGCCGAACCGATTGAGCCTGGTTTTGTAGAAAGCCAATTCGGTGCGTTTGATCTGCGGATCGAATAACTTCAGATCGAGCAGGTCATCCCAGACCAGGTTGTACTTCTGGCTCCAGGTGCCGGGCTTGTCGAACGCCAGTTTGCCATGATCCCCATCGCGGTCCATGGTCTCCCATTTTGCGGCCATGTCTTTTGCTTTTGCAGCATATCGATCCGCCACATCGTTCTTGCCCAGGCCACGCGCCATCTTGGCATACGCGCCGAGACCGTCGATCGCTTTGATGGAGAGATTTGCGTTGTGTGCAAGATGGCCTGCAAAGTCATCCGTAGAAAGTTGATTCTCCGGGTCCATGCCTTTCTCGAGAACGTAATCAGCCCACTTGGTAAAAAGCGGCCAGTATTCTCGCGCAATGTGCCAATCCCCTTGTGCGTGGCCAAGCGCAGCCGCGAGAATCAGCAGGTTGCCACTCTCTTCGATCGGCATCTGATCTTCTTCCGTACGCTCTCCTCCGCCGTAGACCTGCCCGTCGGCGAGAGGATACTGGCCCAGGTCATGGGGCGCGAAAGGCCACTTCCATCGTGCCAACGTCGCATATTCAAAGACCGGCTTGAGCTGCGCCTCAAGCAGGCGCGGATTGAGCAGCAGAAAAAAAGGCGCGGATGGATAAATCACATCGACCGTGGCAATGCAGCCGTTGCTGAAATTCTCCTTGGGAAACATCATCGGCGTGCCATCGACATCGGCCACCAGTCCGTGCGCTGCCAGAGTCTGCCGGTACGCCAAAGTCGCCAGCTGCGCGTAGGCATCGCCTCCGGCACGCTTCAGGTCGTCAGTCAGCTCATGATCGAATTGCGTGCCACGCGTTTCGAGGCGTTCGTAATCACTTTCAGCTGAGTCAAGCAACTGTTCAACCGTTTCATGATTGCGCTGCCAGTACTCGAACATGCGACGGCCCAGATATTCGATTGCGTAGCCCTGCGTATAGGCAACCAGCACGTGCCGGCTCACAGGTGCCTTGCTGACCTGCCCAAGTTGAAACAGCACTGCAAGATGAGCAGCGCCTCGGTCCGACGTCTGCGGCATATCCATCGCATCGCCGCCGGCAAGTGCGCCGTGATCCAGAAACTCCGCGGTTGACGAGGGCGATTCGCTGGTCTCCGCTGCCTCGGTGTCGGGAACGGCCAGATGAAAATAGCCCCAGTCGATACGCAGGTTATCTCCTGATCGATTGAGTGGCTGCTGGTCTTTTGAGCCGACGTTCAAAACGGTTAGATTCTTCGTTCGCGAACGCCCCCACACTACTTGCTGGTCACCGCTATTCACTGCGATACGGGAGTCGACATCGAGATAGAGCTTTACATCATGACTGCGATCATCCGTGGCTGAGACTTCCCATGTGACATAGGTAACAGGACGCGACAGAACATCCAGATCTTCGGGCAGCGCTGGTGTAAAGAAGATAAGCTTGAGCGCAATGCCCTGTCCTTTGAACTCATAGCGCGTGTGGGTTGGTGTCACTTCGAGCGAAGTCTGCGGAAGCGCAGGGATGTTATCCGGATCGCGACCCATAAAGCGAAACGGATGATGGTCGATCTGGATAAGACCGGTCAGCGGCTGCTCGGCGCCTGTCCAATGGCGCGTGTTCTCATCGGTAAGATGGTCACTCATCGACCAGATACTGAAGTAAGGATTGTGAGCGATAAGCGGGACAGCCGGAGGCCTCAATGGCTGGCTATGGTCTTGTGCCATCGCCTGAAAACGAGCTGTGGACAGCATCAAAAGCGAGAGGGATGCGAGGCTAACCAACACGCGGCGATTGTTGAATCTTTGAGGTATGTATCTGGAGAACAATTTCACTGAGCCCGCTCCCTTGTTTGATGGCATCGAGTTGACGAATCCGGCAACCAGATCAGTGTAGACGTTTTCAGCAGCGTTGGAACACACAGCCTGTTCAGCGAGCTTTAAAAGCTCGCCGTGGACTAATGGTCTGATGGTATGCTGTCTACGATCATTAAACGGCTTCGAGAAAAGTCATATTTTTGACGTGAGCCGGTCGGAGGAGGCGTATGACGGTCGGAAGAGTTCTCATGGGAGCAGCCCTGATAGGGTTGGCAGCTTTGGGTACGGCGCGTGGGCAGGATGCTGTCCGTCTCGATCCGGACAACCCCAAGTATCTGCTCTTTCGAGGCAAGCCCCTGGCGCTGGTTTCCGCTTCAGAGCACTATGGCTCGGTCATCAATCGGCCTTTCGACTATGAGAAGTATCTCGACGATGCAGCCGCCCACAAGATCACCATGACACGGACTTTTCTGCTGTATCGCGAGATGCAGAGCGCCCGCAATCCCTCTTCGCCATGCAAGCCTGAATCACCGGATTTCATCACGCCGTTTGTCCGCAAAGGGCCGGGCAAAGCGATGGATGGCGAGCCGGTCTACGATCTTGATGCGTGGAACCCCGAATACTTTGAGCGCCTGCATAAATTTCTGGACGCCGCTTCAAAAAGGGGCATCGTTGTCGAGTTGACCGTCTTCAGCAATTCGTATTCGCCTGAGACATGGGCGCTGAATCCTTTGCGCGCAGAAAACAACCTGCAACATGTCGGAGCAATTGAATGGGAGGAATACATCACCCTGAAGGATAAGGAGCTGGTACGCAGGCAGATGGCGTACGCCCGCAAGATCATTGACGAAACCAGCCAATACGATAATGTCTACTACGAAATATGCAACGAACCCGGCGGAGGCATCGCCGGCCATGCGACACCGGCAGATGTAGATGCCTGGCAGGAGGAGATGGCGCGTGTGATGCGCGATGAGATGAAGCGTCTCAACCATCCTCACCTGCTCTCCGGACAGCAGGCTTTCACATACGCGGCCAAGAATGCGTTCCCGATGGATGCAACCTTCGCCGGGAAGACATTCGATATCGTCAATGACCACCCCTTGCCCAACACGCTCTTCGATAACCGTGTGTTCGAGATGGGCAACTTCATGTCGAAGGAACTGATGCTCGATGGCGTCGGCAAATTTTGCCGAGCGGCATACTCGCGCCCCAAGCCAACCGTGATGGACGAGGACAATACGGCCAGCCTTTATCGCGACACAACAGGATGGACCATTCATCGTAAACGGGCCTGGACTTCGCTCCTGAGCGGATGCCATTACGACTATATTGATTTCTCCATCACCGTAGGCAGCGAGAGCGGAACTGCCGCATCCCAGGCGGGTATTCGTACCTGGATGCAGCATCTGTCTGAGTTCGCGGCTTCATACGATTTAGTTCACTCCAAACCCGATACGAGCTGGATCAACGAGTATCCGAAGCACTTATTTCCCTCAGCCTTGTCGAATTCAATGCACGACTACGTAGCGTATCTAGCGGATGCGCGTGAACTGAGCGATTCAGAGGCAGGCAACTCGATCGGCGGCAGCATCTCCCTGGCGCTTCCACCAGGAAGCTACGATGTCTCGCTCTACTCGCCAACGAGCGGCGAGTCATCACCCGCAATCCTGATGCAGGGTGGCGTACCGTTCCAGGTGGCGCTGCCGGCGTTCAAGCAGGATATTCTGATTCGTGCGACACTGCGCAACCGTTAGAACGAGCCACTCACGACGTAGAACCAGAGGCTCTAGTCTTCCGCAACCTCGTGATGCTGTGGAGCAAATGCAGCCATGTCGTTCAGATGCTTGCGCATTTCCTTGCGTGCCGCCACTCCGTCCTTATTCTTGATTGCGAGCAGGATGCGCTTGTGCTGCGAGTATGCCTTCTCTGGAACGCCCTTGATGGCGACAGCGCTCAAAATCCACTGCTGCAGCAAATTGCGGATCAGATGCAGAGCATTCATCAGGATGCTATTGGATGCAGCACGGCCAATCGCCAGATGAAAGCTTACGTCAGCCTGCACGAACTCCTGGGGGCTCTTCTTCGCCTTCTCCATCCTGTCTAAATGTTCACTGATCTCCTTCAGATTTTCAGCGGTGGCATGTTCGGCAGCCAGACCCGCCAACTCAACTTCGATGAGTGTACGAGCCTCGATCAACTCGCGCGCATCGGCCTTTGAGCTGCTGGCAATGGCCCACAGCAGCGGTCGCGAAAAGAAGTCAGACCGCTTGCAGACATAGGTTCCATCCCCAAGCCGCGTCTCGATCATGCCCATGATCTCGAGCGCCTTCAGTGCCTCACGCAGCGACGCGCGGCCAACGCCCAGCTTTTGGCATAGCTCTCGCTCTGCAGGAATTCTTTCGCCTTCTCCCCAGGTTCCACGGATGAGCTGGCTCACCATCTTGCGGCAGATGTCGGCAGTAAGCGTGGTTCTAACCACCGGTGTCAAGCTGTCGGTCGGCATGTCGAGTTTCATTCGGGCTAACGACCTCCGCAGGAGCACAATCGCTCTCGCTGCACGGCATGGGTGTAGATCTGGCTAACTCTTTTTTTCTGCTCTCTCATCATGCCAGTTATACATCATGCTCTGCACCTGAAAAGCCTCGTATCGTGCGTCTTAGGCCAAAATTCCTCCGGGATGACGTGCGAAGACTTCCGGATCATAGATCGAAGCGAAAAGGTCCGATTCTTTGCGAATACGCCCCCATGTCGCATCCGCCTCGATCATGCTTTCCATCACGCCAAGGTAGCGGCCAGACTCGATATTGCCATACTTGAAGAAAGCATCGGTGATAATCACTTTGCCTTTGTCTGTGTCGATGGATACGGCCATTGAAGAGCGATGGTGAACGCCCGCCCAAAACACGCGAATGCCAGCCTGGAGCTCTTCTTCATCTGCCAGCAGACGTACTTTGCCCCAGCCATCGTTTTGCAGATATTGGTTCACATCGGGCGGAATACGCAAATGGCGCGGCACATGCAAATGATAGTAGGGAGCTTGAAAATCCTCGATCCACCCCTTGCGCGAAATGCCGATGGTGGCATTCGGAAACATCGGAATGTTGGCCGTCGCATAGGCCTGCAGCGGTGTCACGATCACAGTGTTGATGTCCTTTGGGGTGAGCCCCTGTGATCGAAGAATATTTTGCGGTAGCTGATCTTCTGTCCGAACGATTTGTGCTTCTGGATATCCGAAGAAATCGCGCCAGGCCTTGTTGATGATTCCCAGATCCTGCGGCGGACCGGTGTTGATGAGAATGTTCTGCCCACCGCCGCGAATGAGGTAAATGAGGATGTTCATCTCTTCGCGCTGATTCCATGATTCCATCCAATACACTTCAGGACCGGGAACCCAGAATGTGCCGGCATTGAATGCCTGTATTGAATACTTCATACGGTCTCGCCTCTTTTCAAAACGTGCGCTCGGAACTTGCGAACTCCATCGAGAAACACGCCGATGTCACTGCCCAGGCTGATTGCTCGAAAACCCTTGTCAATCCAGTGCACAGCTGATTCAGGAGTAGGCGGAAGGAATCCGGCAGCCACGCCATGTTTCCGGCACGATGCCACCAGCGCATCCATGGCCGCCAGCAGACGAGGATGATCGAACTGCGCCGGAATACCCATCGAAACAGTGAGATCATAGTGCCCCATCCAGGCCACATCGACACCCGGCACTGAAACGATCTCATCCAGATTCTCCATCGCCTTTTCAGTTTCGAGCAGGAGGATGACCGCTATCTCGTCATTGGCCCGAGCGAAGAATTCCGCGTTGCCAGCGCGGTAAAGATCGTGCGCAATCCCGAGAGCTACGCCACGCCTTCCCTGCGGAGCGTATTTCAATTGGCTCACAATGTCTTCAGCCTGCTGGCGCGTCTCCACGCGTGGCACCATTACGCCTCGTGCGCCAATGTCGAGCGCCCTGGATAACGGAGCAAAATTTACATCCGGAACACGCGCCATGGGGAAGATATTGCTGCCGCGGCAGGAGGCGATCATCTCCGACAACAGGGCCAGATCGCATCGTCCATGCTCCATGTCGAAGATCACAAAATCGAGCCCACAGGCATCGAGCATCGGTCCGATGCCGGGTGTAAAGAGCTCCAGAATCATTTGCCCCAGCAGAACTTCTCCGTGTTGCAGACGTTGTCGAAAGCAACTCATTGCGCCCCACCCGCTGCTGCATAGGCAGCTCGGTACCGTTCAAGCTTGGCCAGAAACTTCGGCTCCTTGAGCACCTTTGGATTGACAACATCTCTCGGCACCTCGCCGCGATAGATCGCCAGCGCTCCCAGGCAATCGATGCGCCCCATATCTCGAAAAAGCTCCTCCGTCCAGGCGATCGAATGGGAACTGAGAATTACGTTGTCCATCGCCGCCAAAGGCGAGTTCGCACTCAGCGGCTCCTGCTCAAAGACATCAAGCGCGGCTCCTGCAATCTGGCCGCTTTGCAACGCTTCAATCAAGGCAGCCTCATTCACAATCGGTCCACGAGCGGTATTGATCAGGACCGAGCTCGGCTTCATCATTTCAAACTGCGTCTTGCCCAGCAAACCTCGCGTCTGGGGCGTCAGCGGGCAGTTGACCAAAACATAATCCGAGATGCGCAAAAGCTCTTCGAGAGAAACCAGATCGACTGCAAGATTTGCGGCGCGCTCAGGGGTTGTATAGGGATCGAAGGCTACGAATCGCTGCACATCCAGCGTGCGCAGCAGGCGAATGGCCTCCGTCGCAATATTGCCCATGCCAATCGTACCGACAATGCGGTCGCGCGGTTCACGGCCCAGGTTGCGTGTGCTCTCTGCCCAGCGTCCCTGGCGTATCAGCCGGTCTTTGATCGTCAAGCGATGCGAGAGCGCGAGCACGAAAAGCAAGATTGATTCGGCAACCGGCCGGACCACTCCGCCGGGCGTGATGTACACCGCAATTCCATGCTCGGTGCAGGCATCCAGATCTACATTGTCATATCCCACGCCACAGCGGCCGATCGCGCACAGACGGGTGATCCCCTCAAGCGATTGCGCTGTTACCTTCGGCTTCAATGAGATAAGCACGTCGTAGTCCGCCAACTGGCCGGGGACGTACTCGGGCCTGTATTCACGCAGAAACTCGTGTGTCAGACCGGCATGCCCCTTGAGCATGGACAGGCCAAGGTCAGGGAAAGCGAGATTCCCCTGCTCGTCGCAGAAGTCCGCTGAAAGGCCCACGTGAAATCTTCCGCTCGCCGACTCTGCCTCGCTGGAATCACCCAGACTCATGCTCGCTTCTCCAGGACAACGATCCAGTCACGCAGGATTGGAAATTCGATCGATTTCCACGTCCCCTCCGCGTCCGGAGTGATGATACCAATTGCGACCTGCGAGGCATCGCTGGGGTTAAACAAAAACGCTTCATACGAGCCGGCTGCCAAGTGATGAAAGGTCACAGGCGTAAAGGACGGAGGTGAGAACGCAATGACCACCTGCCCTGGAACATGCGCCACAAAAGGCATCCAGTAATTGGTCTTGCTCCAGTGGGGCTCAATCATATCCAGCTTCGGTTCCAGCTTCCACCAGGAGTAGCGAGTCAGAAGGCTTTTGGCGAGTCCAAGCTGGCCTGAGCCCGGTAACTGCGCCGCAATGTCCCAGGCAGGACCACCCCATGAGTGACCATGCGGCGACAGACCATACGGCTTCTCGCGCGTATTCACCTGCCAGATTCCGTTGGCTCCATAGGTATGGCCGCCGTTCCCGCTCAAGATGGCCGCCCAGAACATGAACCGCTCCACTTCTTCGCGGCTCGCTTCCATGATGCCTTCATAGCAGACCTCGCCAATCACCACGGGCATCGTCGGAGAGGCGGCCAGGCACTTGTTTACCGTCTCAATGGTGTTGGGCACGCTTTCCCGATCGCTGTGGCCGGTTTGCAGCATGTCGAAGTCAAGCACCGACGGATCGTCGACGCAGTCTCGCGAACTGTTTCCAGGGTGAATGGTGATGGGATGATGATGCGGATCGATCGACCGCACGTAACGGGCCAGTTCAGTAAGCCCATGCTTCTGCGTCTCCGCATCCTGCTCCTTGGTCTTGGAGAGGTAGTAGGGCATCGTTCCTTCACCGGCGAGGCACCACACGACCGGATATGCACTCCAGCGGGCGACCAGATAACGCCAATGCTTTTTCACCTTCTCCATGCCCATGCGCGGGATGAAGTATCCCCAGAAACCGACAATGCATGCAGCCAATCCGTGATCGGCAAGATACTGAATGCGAACATCCGCCATGTCGAAATAGGCGGGATTGATGCTCTTGAAATCACGATCCCATGGATAGCCTGCTTCATTGGCTCCGCGCTCGTCAAAAGGCTCCATATCCGGGTAGAGGCCGGCCACGATCTGCACCATGGTGAAGCCCTTCTGCGCCCGGTCCGCAGTCAGCGTCTCGAAGCCATCCGGCCAGCTGAGCCTCTTGCAGAGACCCATCCACCAGGTATCGCCGAGCCAGAAAAACGGCGTTCCGTCGGCATGCTGAAAATGCCGCTTATCGTCCGAAATTTTGAGGTGGCCGTGCTTGTAGTGAAGATTCTGCCCGCTATACGGCTCGACTTTCAGACTCATCTTCTGATCGTGCAGATCGTGATTCCCGGTGTCATTGCAGGCCGAACGAACTTTATAGCTGCCCGCAACCGGTGGCGCATAGCGCACGCGCCACGTTGAACCGCCAGCCCAAAACCCCGGCACGCGCTCTTCTTCACCCGTGGGCAGAGTGACGATCGCATCCAATTCCACCTGGTTGAATGGATCGGCATATTGCTTTCCACTCACATACGACCACTCTGTCGGAGATCCGGATGCGGCGACCCGTTCCTCGGCCAATCCGGATTTCGCCGCCGTACCGGCCACTGCGCCAATGGCCAGGGCCCTCACAAAAGATCGTCTCGACAGTTCATCAAACATAGAAGTATCCCCCCGGTTCAGTAGTCAGACCATCCGATGATGGGTCAGCCATATTCAATCTGTCAAGGCTCGTGCCAGCATTCATGCACTGCGAATGAAAATCCTTGACAGGCCATAGGCTGCAGTAATACTTGTCTTAGAGATCATAGACCGATTATCTGATGGTCTGATGTATATCTCGCTGGAGAGAATTTTGAGCGAAACCCCTTTTACAGTCGGTGAGTCGATCCTCACAACGCGCAGTCGCGAGGCGATCGCCAGCGGACCCACTTCTGTAGAACTCTATACCTACGTTTCGGAGGCTTGCGGCGCAACCGGCTTCAGTACGGGCATTGCACGATTCAAGCCGGGCGCCCACCTGCCCTACCACGCACACGGGTTCAGCGAGGCTGTGACCATTCTGGAAGGCGATGCCCGGGTGCTGGTTGAAGGGCGAATTTATCGTTTAGGCCAATACGATTGCATTCATTTTCCATCCGGTATCGCTCATCACGTAGAGAACGAGAGCCCCACAAAGGATCTCGTCTGTCATTGGGCTTTTGCAACCGGCCGCCCCGTCCGCGAACTGATCGACCGGCAATTTACGATTGACGACCGCGGCAACGGCGACCCCACCCCTGGCGACCCGGAAACGATCGTCCGTTATAAAAGCGACGCCATCTATGAGCTCTCCAAAGATGCTTTCTTTTTAGACCTTTTCGCGCGCCGGTTTGGCGCGGTGGGCATTTGCGGTGGCCACGGCCGATTTTTGCCCGGCGCATCCTTACCTTGCCATATCCATGATTTCGATGAGTCGATCACCATCATCACAGGCAAAGCAGTCTGCCTGGTTCAAGGCAGGCGATATGAACTGAGCGGATGCGATACCGCATTTATTCCGCGCGGTTTACCGCATCGATTTCTGAATTTGTCAGAGGACGAAATGTCCATGGTTTGGGTCTATGCCGGCAGCGAACCGGATCGCCGCATTGTCGAAGCTCAGTATTGTTCCGGAGAACTGGCATGGCCAGGCGCCGATCTGGCTTAGCAACGCACGACTGAGGGATGAACAAACGTATGAAAAACTTCGAAAATTTTATCAATGGAAAGTTTGTACCGTCCGACGGTAGCCAGCGCATTGAAGTGAAGAATCCTTCTACTGGCAACTTGATCTGCACTGTTCCCGACAGCAACCAGCGCGACGTCGATGCTGCGATTGCAGCTGCCGAAGCAGCCCAGCGCTCCTGGGAAAAAGAGCCTGCGGCAAATCGCGCCAAACTGCTTAAGGCGCTTGCTGCAAAGATTCGCCAGAATGTTGAACCCATCGCTCACGTAATTACTGAGGAGCAGGGCAAGACACTGGGCCTGGCGCGGGTAGAAGTCGACTTCACAGCCGACTATCTGGATTACATGGGGGAGTGGGGGCGTCGCATCGAGGGCGAAATTGTCGAAAGCGATCGCCCAGGCGAGAGCATATTTCTTTTCCGAAGACCAATTGGGGTGATCGGCGGAATTCTGCCCTGGAATTTTCCATTCTTCCTCATCGCACGGAAAGCAGGGCCAGCGCTTATCACCGGCAACACGATCGTGATCAAGCCCAGCGAAGAGACTCCGCACAACGCCGTCAAATTTTGTGAACTGCTTGCAGAGATGAACTTCCCCGCCGGCCTCATCAATGTCGTTCACGGCCGCGGCGCTTCAGTCGGCAATGCCATTTCCACCTCTTCGCGCATCGGCATGATCAGTTTTACGGGCAGTGCGAATACGGGATCGGCGATCATGGCCGCGGCTGCCAAAAACATCACCAAGCTGAATCTGGAGCTCGGCGGCAAAGCTCCCGCGATTGTGATGGCTGACGCAGATATCGATTTATCGGTGCGCGCCATTAAAGCTTCGCGAGTCATCAACAGCGGCCAGGTCTGCAACTGCGCGGAGCGCGTCTATGTGCAGCGTGCTGTCGCGCCGGAGTTCATCGACAAGCTGAGCGCGGCTATGCGCGCAACCCATTTTGGAGATCCGTTGCAGGATCAGTCAGTGGAGTATGGTCCGCTGATCAACGAAGCAGGCTTCAGGAAGGTAGAGAAGCTCGTTAGCGGTGCTATCGCTGCCGGAGCTACTCTGACTACCGGCGGGAAGCGCGATGCGCGCGAGGGTGGCTACTACTACGAGCCCACCGTGCTGACCGGATGCAAACAGGAGATGGATATTATTCAGCAGGAGATCTTCGGGCCTGTAATTCCGGTGGTCGAAGTTGACGACCTAGACCAGGCAATCGCCTACGCCAACGACTCCGACTATGGCCTCACCTCCTCCATCTACACGCGTGATTTGAATGTCGCGTTGCGCGCCTGCCAGGAGATCCGGTTTGGCGAGACCTACATCAACCGTGAGAATTTCGAGGCGATGCAAGGTTTCCACGCGGGGTGGCGCAAGAGCGGGATCGGCGGCGCGGACGGCAAGCACGGCCTCTACGAGTTCCTGCAAACGCACGTCGTATACATGCAGAGATATTGATTTTAGATCTATGAGGATCTCTCGAAACCGCGTTGCGGGAGCAGGCGATTTATCGTAGATGCTACTGCCCTGTCGTAAGCAGGGGTTATGAGAGCGAGTGCATGAAGCTGCAAAAGAAGGTCGCCATCGTCACCGGTGCAGCCAGTGGTATCGGACGCGCCAGCGCTATCGCTTTTGCGCGAGAAGGTGCTCGCGTGATAGCGGTTGACATCGACCAAAAACACGGCGAAGAAACTGCAGCGATGATCGCCGCCCTGGGTGGCGAGGCATTCTTTGCCCATGCCGACGTATCCAATGAGGCAGACTGCAAGCTTTTCGTTCAGGAAGCGTTGGCGCTTTGGGGCCGAATCGACATTCTCTTCAACAATGCCGGTATCGTGCTCGTGAAACCTCTCGAAGAGATGACGGGCGATGAGTGGGACCGCGTTATGTCGATCAATGTCAAAGCGGCCTTTCTGGCGATCAAGCATGTGGTCCCGCATATGCGGCGTGGTGGCGGCGGTGCGATTCTCAATACGGGGTCTATCGCCTGCTTCACCGGCCAGTTGAATACGCCTGTCTACAGCGCCTCCAAAGGCGCTATCGCGCTGCTTACAAAGTCTCTTGCGCTCGACTACGGCCGTGATCGCATTCGCGTCAATTGCATCTGCCCGGGCATCACCGATACACCGATGCTACGCGAGCATCTGGGTCATGGGGCCGAGGGGGAGGAACGTATCCGGGCGCGCCTCTCCCGCGTGCCTTCAGGCGAGATTCTAAGCCCTGAAGATGTGGCTCGCGCTGCTCTCTACCTCGTGTCCGACGACTCAATCGGCATCACTGGAATTCTGCATGTGGTTGACGGCGGCCTCATAGCAGCCTCCGAGTACAATATTCCACTCTGATCTTCGCAACAGAGGCGTCGGATATTATCTACATCTGAATCAGAGCGAAGGATGGTATCGCAATGGAACGAGTCTGCTTTCTGTTGAAGGTGCGCAAGGAGCGCATCGACGAGTACAAGCAAAGGCATGCAGAGGTATGGCCAGAGATGCTGGCGGCCCTCACCGAAGCTGGCTGGCATAACTACTCGCTTTTTTTGCGTGGCGACGGCCTTCTCGTCGGCTACTGCGAAGTGGCCAGCTTTGCCCAGGCTCTTGAAGATATGAAGCGCTACCCGGTGAACGAGCGATGGCAGCAATGGATGGCGCCGTTTTTCGAAGGGCTAGACGGTGGCGCTGCCGATGACAATATGATGTCGCTCGAAGAGGTCTTTCATCTCGCCTGAGTTAGCTTGTACGTATTTTCTTTGCAAGTCCTTTTGCGTTGGCCCGCATTCATTGGCTGCATGTAGGCTCGTCAATCGAGCGAGGTTCGTTCCCGTCATGTTTCGATTCCGCTTCGCAATCGATAGTCTGTTTCCATATCGGCGTCCCTATCGCCTGGTGCCGGCCCTGCTCGCAGTGGCGATGTTTCTCAGTGGGTCCGCCGTACGGGCGCAGACTCCGTCTCCTGAAGCATCGGTAAGGCGCTTGCATGAGTTGTTCAAAGATCCGCCCGACGATAGCCGGATTATGATGCGCTGGTGGTGGTTCGGGCCCGCCGCAACCAGGCCAGAGATCACGCGCGAACTGGAAACGATGAAGGCTGCCGGAATTGGCGGCGTCGAAATTGCGAATCTCTATCCGCTCGCGCTTGACGATCCTTCAACCAGTTTTCACAACACACCATTTCTCTCGAAAGAGCACCTGGAAGCATTGCGCTTCGCAGTCGAAGAAGCCCGCCGGCTGGGCTTACGTGTGGACATTACGCTGGGCAGCGGCTGGCCCTTCGGCGGCCCTCATATTCCGGTAACTGAAGCGGCAGGCAAACTGCGCGTCGAGACCATGGCCATAGCTGCCGGGGCGATTACAGCCAAGGTTCCTTACCTCGACGCAGGAGAAACTCTCCTCACTTCCTTTCTCACTCCCGCCGCTGTGCAGAGTGAGCATAGTGAACCAGTCACGACGCCGGTCTCAGGCTGGTTCCGCTTCTCCGCAGCAGCCGAGCCGCGCGTGCTCATCTGTTTCATCTCCAGCAGAACGGGAATGATGGTCAAGCGGCCATCTGCCGGAGCGGCAGGTTTTGTCCTCGACCACTATGACAAAGCCGCGACTGAAGAACATCTGCGCGCCGTGGGCAACCGCCTGCTTTCAGCCTTCGGCGATCATCCGCCCTACGCCGTCTTCAGTGACAGCCTTGAAGTCTATGGCTCTGACTGGACTCCCGCGCTGCTGGATGAATTTCAACGCCGACGCGGCTATGACCTGCGCCCTCACTTGCTCTCGCTCGTCAGAAATACGGGATCAGACACCACAGCTATTCGTCACGACTGGGGCCGGACACTGACAGAGTTAGCTAACGAAAACTTCCTCGATCCCCTGCATGCATGGGCACAACAGCATCACACCTTGCTGCGCTCGCAGAGCTATGGATTCCCTCCCGTTACGCTTTCAAGCAACCGTCTGGCCGATCTGCCGGAAGGCGAAGGCAAAGCCACTTTTCAAATGTGGCGTGAATTTTCAGATACGCGGTGGGCTGCCTCGGCCGGCCATCTCTTTCGCCACTCTGTCATCTCATCTGAAACCTGGACCTGGCTGCACTCACCTGCTTTTCGCGCCACGCCACTGGACATGAAGGCGGAGGCCGATCTGCATTTTCTGCAGGGAATTAATCAGCTTGTCGGCCACGGATGGCCCTATTCACCGGAAACCGCTGGTGAGCCCGGCTGGCGCATGTATGCTGCAGCGGCGCTGGATGCGCACAATCCATGGTTTCCAGTGATGCCCGACCTGACGCGCTACCTGCAACGAGTCAGCTTTGCTTTACGCCAGGGACAACCGGCCAACGATGTCGCCCTTCTGCTGCCCAATGACGATGTCTGGGCTTCTTTTAAAGTCGGCATTCAAAAGCATGTGTCCGCAACTTCCTTCGCGGGATTTGATGAATCCGGCTCGAACGTGAGCATCGACGAAGCAATGGGCAAAGCTCTCGGTAAGCAGATCATTGCACAGGTTCTCGACGCGGGCTTCAATCTCGACTTCATCGACGCAGACGCGATTGATTCCCTGGGCATCCCGTATCGCGTGCTCATTCTCCCCGGCATCGACCGCCTGCCGGTCGCAACCTACGAGAAGATCGTCGAGTTTGCCCGGCGCGGCGGCATCGTTATCGCAACGCGGCGCACACCGGCTACGGCTCCCGGCTTGCTAAATTCCGGCCAGGAATCGGCTCATCTGCAGGAGTTGTCCCAGGCACTCTTCCACGGCAGCATTCCGACCGCGCACCTAATCGAAGGCGAAAGCGCGCTGGGCCCGGCATTGGCCAGGTACACCGCCCCGGATATGGTCCTGACGCCTCGAATGCCGCAAATCGGCTTCATCCATCGCAAGCTGCCTGAGGGCGATCTATACTTCGTCGCCAATACCTCGAACGAGACTAAACACGTCCAGGCGCAACTGCGCGATACCGCCCGCCACGCAGAGATATGGGACGCCGTCTCCGGCGACGTCGCAACCGTACCCGATCCAGGAAAAATCGATCTCGCCCTTGAGCCGTATGAATCCCGCCTTCTCTTCTTCTCCAATACACCTCTGTCCGCGGCACCGCAAACCGCACGGAAGGAGACACAGGTCGCCGATCTATCGCGCTCCTGGGAAGTCGCCTTTGCTGCGCAAGGTTCCTCTGGAGCCGGGCTCTCCATCGAAATGAAACGTCTCAACTCGTGGACGGACGACCCAAAAACACAATTTTTCTCCGGGCTCGCAACCTACCGCAAGAGCTTCGACCTGCCGCCACCGGAAAACCCGGCCGAGACCCGGTTCCTCCTGGATTTTGGCCCGGGAACCCGGGAAACTCTGCCTTCCCCTGACAAGGAACACACCATGCGCGCCTACCTCCAGAGCCCTATCCGCGAGGCGGCGCAGGTCTTCGTGAATGGAAAGCCGGCGGGCGCGATCTGGCATCCGCCCTACCGTCTCGACATCACGCCGTACCTTCGCCAGGGCCAAAATGAGCTGCGGATCGTCGTCGGCAATACCGCTATCAATGCCCTGGCGGGACAGCCCGCCCCCGATTACCGGCTTCTGTGGGACCGTTACGGAATGCTCTTTGTCCCCCAGGATATGCAGAATCTGAGCCCCTTGCCTTCCGGCATTCTGGGCCCGGTCAAGCTCATCAAATCGGTTCCGGAGCTGTAACCTGGCAACGTAATTCAGTGTCTAATTCCTTCGCGACGGGCGCGCAGCTTTTGCAACTGGCCGGCCAACGAAGATTACGCATTGAAATCGCAGGCAAAAGCTCATACGGCGGCCCGCTTCCCGTTCTGGCAGCAACCTTCTAAAACCGTGTAGAAAATCGATAAAGTTGAGACGTCTCATTTAGAGGCGGAAAACTGCCGTGTGGGCTGACTCAGTTCCAAATCAGAAATTATATTTCTCTTGACAATATTTATAACGGATGAGTAGATTTGCACCGCGTCGAGATTGGTCCAGATTGCGCAGGATACGCGTGCGTCCCTGCACCGTATTCGTTTCAAAAGAAGCAAATACGCCAAATCTCGGGCGATAGAGACAGTTAACGATTTCTGAGGAGGTTCAGAATGCGATCGATTCGATTTTTACTCGTGCTGACCATCCTGCTGGCGTCAGCCGGCACGATGTTCGGCCAAGCCGGTGCAACCGGCACAATCCTGGGAACGGTGACGGATAGCACTGGGGCAGTCCTTCCCGGCGTTGATATTACCGTAACCAACACTGGAACCAATGTTGTCTACAAAACTGTCACTAGTTCCGCTGGCGACTTTAATGCACCAGCTCTCAATCCGGGCAACTATACGGTCAGTGCGACTGCCCCTGGTTTCCAAAAGTCGGTAACCAAGCCCTTTGTTCTCACGGTCGACCAGAAAGTTCGTATCGACCTGTCGCTGAAACCTGGCCAAGTCTCTGAAACGATGGAAGTGACAGCGCAGGCTGTGGAGTTGGACACCGATTCGGCCGCACTTTCACAGGAAATGAGCGGCGATCAGGTAGCCGCCCTTCCGCTTAACGGACGTAATTTCATGCAGTTGCTACTGGTTGGCGCTGGTGCGGTTACTGTCGGCGGCGAACAAGGCACCATGCGTCAAGGTGAAGGCGCAGCCGTCAGCGTCAACGGCGGCCGTCCTGAGGGCAACAACTACACCCTCGATGGCTTAGTCAATACCGACCAGGCACTCGTCACCCCCGCCGTCATCCTTTCACAGGATGCCATCGGCGAATTCAAGGTGCAGAGCGGTATTTATCCGGCAGAAAATGGCTTCGGCGCGAGTCAGATCAACATCGTCAGCCGTGGGGGAACCAACGCCATCCACGGCGCTCTCTTTGAGTCCAACCGCAACGACGCATACGACGCCAAGCCCTTTACCAACGCCAGCTACACCGGCGACACACCAACCGCCAACCCCGTCCTTCGCCTGAATCAGTTTGGCGTCGTCGTCGATGGCCCGGTCTATATTCCTAAGATCTACAACGGCCGCGACAAGTCCTTCTTCATGGCCAACTATGAAGGCTGGCGCATGAACAACGGCCAGACCATCCGCGAGGCCATACCGACCCCACTGGAGTTGTCTGGCGATCTAAGGCAAACCACTCTGCCTGCAATCAAACAAGGCAACGTAGTTGTCATTCCTGCGGGCACTCCGCTCCCTGCGTTCGGCACGGCAAACTGCACCCTGGCCCTTGGTGCTGGATATGACTGCCTTCCCGCCAACCCCGTAACCGGCGGCAATGAGTGGAACGGCGTTGTTCCCACCTCTGCCCAGGTGAGCAACATTGGTGTTCCGGCGGTGAACGCGGGCTTCTGGGGAACTCCTACCGTCTCCGGACATACCGATCAGGGTGTCGCCAACTTCATCAAAAATGTCGGCGCGCCGCTGACCATGAATCAGTGGACCGTCCGCGGCGACCAGGCTCTCGGCAGGTTCGGCTCTGTCTTTGGCCGTTACACCCATGCCAAATATGTCAACAGCAACATCTACAACTCCGGCTCTATCGATTTCGGCCAGGAGCAGTACCTCCAGACGGAGGACAGCTGGGTCGTCTCTCACACCATCAATATCGGCACGAAGAACGTTAATAACTTCCGCTTCGGCAAGCTGACCGCAAATGCGCCCCAGGGTTCAGCAGCACCGCCTGCCGACTTTGTCAGCTCTCTCGGTCTGAGCGGCACCTTCACGACCTTCGCTGCTTTACAAGAGACCTATCCGAATGTTGGATTCGGTACCGGCGGATACAATAGCGGTGGTGGTCCGGTTAACTCCTACAGCGGCTCGGAAAATCCCAACTGGGAGTTCGCTGATTCCTTCACTACCAATCACGGAAAACATACCTTGGGCTTTGGTATCGACTACCGCCGCTGGCACCTCAACCGCAATCTGGACGACGACTTCTACGGCGACTGGAGCTTCAGCGGCAAGACGGTTTTGACCAACAATATCCCCATCAACCCGAATGGGGGCGACAATCGCCCTAGCTGCACCACAAACTATTCTGATGTAAAGCTCTGCGGCACCGGCAACAGCATTGCTGATATGCTCACCGGCTGGGTCGGTGGTGTCGGTGGATTCGTCCCCGGCCCATTGAGCCCCACCACCCAGGCCGGCAATCCACAGGATCACGTCTATAACTACCTTGGACCGTACTTCCAGGATGACTGGAAGGTCAGCCAGAAGCTCTCAATCAACTATGGTCTCCGTTGGGACTTCCGTGCCGCGCCCTATGAAGTGTCAAACCACTTCTTCTGGCTTGATGCGCAGAACGAACGCGGTGGCCTGTGCTACGCCGATCCCCAACTCACTACCAATGGCGTAGCTCCTGGCGGGGATGACTCCAGCGGTCCTATTCTTCGCTATTGCGGTAAAGTTCCGAAGCCCGGTTCGAAAGTTCCTTTCGCTCCACGCTTCGGCATCAACTATCGCATGAACGACAAGATGGTCGTTCGCGGCGGATACGGCATCTTCTTCGATTCGTTTGAAGGACGCGAGATCGATGACTCTGCTGATATCTATCCCTATAGCGTGCGCAACAACCTCAACCCAGCCACTGTGGGCAATGTTCCCAAGCTCACCAGCGAGATGTTCCCGGTATACAGCACACTGGGACCCTTCCCAGCTTCCACTCTCTCCTTCATCGCGGTTATCCAGTCAGAAAATCCGCACAACCCATACGTGCAATCCTGGACGTTGTCGGTCGAGCGTGAACTGGCTCGCAATACAACGCTCGAAGTCAACTACATTGGCACCAAGTCGACCCATCTGCTAGACCGGCATAACATCGCTCAGCCGAACGGCATTCCTGCAAGCAGCCTAGACTTCTGCCGTGCAAAAGATGATGAAGGTAACTACACCAACCTCGAAAAAGCACCCTGCACCCAATCCTCACGTCTGCCCTATCCGAACTTCACCGGCTTCTACATCAATAGTGATTTCGCCGGCTATGCGAACTACAACGCGATGAACGTGAAGTTCGAGCATCGCACCCATGACTTGGCTGCAACGGCTGTCTACACCTGGGCCAAGAGCATGGACGACAAATCGGCTGCGGCCGGCGTGGGTGCCACTGGCTCCGGCTATCAGGGCTTCGAAGATAACCACAACCCCAACCTCGATTACGGTCCGTCGGACTTCAACGTAAATCAGCGCTTCGTAGCCAGTTACGTTTATCAGCTTCCCGTCGGGCGCGGTAAGAAGTTCGCCGGCCAGATCAACCGCGCGGCGAACATCGCCGTGGGCGGCTGGCAGCTCAGCGGCATCACCACTTTCCAGTCTGGTTTCCCGTTCACGGTCACTGCTAACGACAACCAGAGCGTCCTGGATAGCCAGTTCGTTCACGCCAACTACACACCGGGATGCAACATTCACAGCAACCTGACCAAGCCCTTCCAGCGCATCAATACCGACTGCTTCTCCCAGCCGGACGTGGGCGCATATGGAAATCTCGGCCGTAACTCGTTCCGCCAGCCCGGCCTCAATAACTGGGATATGGCCATCGGCAAGGAGTTTAGCTTTACCGAACGGCTCCACTTCCTGTTCAAGATGGACACCTTCAATACATTCAACCACCATCAGTACGCCGGCGATGTGGGTGGTCTCATCGTCGCCGGTTCGGGCGGTGGAAGCACCGTCGATAGTGGTTTGACCAGCGCAACCTTCGGACAGTTAACCGGTGCGGGCTCTGCGCGCCTCCTGCAATTCAGTGGGAAGATCACCTTCTAACCAACAGTTCGCATTTTGAACCAACCTCCGCCACGCCGCATAGGCGTGGCGGTTTTTTCTGCACCCATACTTTCCGATTCAGGAGATACACTACGGCGATGAGAAGAATACGATCCAGTGCCGGGGTTTTCTTTGCATGGATGCTTCTGTGTTTACCGGCATGCATGGTCCATGCTCAGTCGAACCATCAAGATGAAGCGGCACAATACAGCGAAGCCGGTCAGCAGGCTCTTGCCGCTGGGCAATATGATGTAGCACAGACAAACCTTGAGAAGCTGGCCAAGCTTGAACCCGGCATTGCCGAAGTTCACGCCACTCTTGCCGTCATCTACTACAAGCAGCGCCAATACGATCTCGCCGTAAAAGAAATACGCATAGCGCAAAAGCTCAAGCCCGGCCTTCCTAAACTGGACAGCCTGCTCGGCCAATCTCTCGCAGAAATGGGTCGCTTTCACGATGCATTGCCCGGCCTGGAAAAAGGCTTTAAGCAATCCGCCGATAATGAGATACGCCGCATGTGCGGTCTGCAGTTACTGCGCGCCTATACAGGGTTAAACCGCGATCCCGATGCGGTCGAGATCGCCCTCGCACTCAACAAGTATTATCCGAACGATCCCGAAGTCCTTTACCACACGGGGAGAATATTCGGAAACATCGCCTACGTGGTGATGGAGAAACTGCATGACGAAGCTCCCAACTCCGTCTGGATGCTGCAAGCGCAGGGCGAGGCGAATGAGGCGCAGAAAGATTACGATGCCGCTATCGTTGCCTTCAATCACATCCTGGTTCTCGATCCCAAGCGTCCCGGTATCCACTATAAGCTTGGACGCGTCTATCTTCGGCGCTATCAGGAAGCCCATAAGCCAGAAGATTACGATGCGGCCAAAAGCGAATTCGCCGCCGAAGTCGCCGTCGACCCCGGCAATGGAAATGCTGCATACGAATTGGCCAACATCGATTTGGAGCAAGGCAATCTGGAAGCAGCGCGCAAGGGTTTCGAGCAGGTAGTCGCGCGCTTCCCTGACTTTGCAGAAGCGCTTGTAGCCATCGGCGGTATCCGGCTCCAGGATCAAAAACCGGAATTAGCCTTGCAGCCTCTTCAACATGCCTCCGAGTTAAGGCCGGACGACAAGGTAGCCTGGTATCGTCTGGCCCAGGCCGAACGCGCACTCGGACACCGCGAAGCCTCGCAAAAGGCCATGGGCAAATTTCAGGAGCTTCGCAAGGCTGGTAACGTGGCCCTCGGTCTCAAGAGTTCTTCGGCAGACGAAGTCACGCAGCAGCAACTCGGCCCCGGCGCTGACTCCAGCACTCCATAGCAACTCATCAACAAATTTGACTGAACCCAATCCCTATCAGGGCTGCGGCCTTCCGCAGGGTCTCCGCAACGTGCCCCACGCCCACGGCACAATGATGAGCAGGCCCTTCGACATTCCAGGCGTTCACAAATCCGCGTGCGCCCAGTGAGAAGCGGTAGCGGCTGTTGGTGTTGCCGATCTCCAGAATCTCCCCTGCCACCGACTCACCTTCCGCCACCAAAAGCTTGAATCGCTTCGCTTCGTCTTCAACGACGGACAACAGCGTCACCGGCCCATGCTTCACAGACATTTCAACGGACAAACCGCGTCCCACCTTGCCGTGATACACCTTCAGCGGACGCACCTTGGTCTTGCCTTGCGCAATCGCGATGTGCCCTGGCCCATCGTGCCCCATCAGCACCAGGTCATCGTTGAAGTCCATTGCGTAATACTCGGTGAACGAGCCGCCGGCGCCGAGCGAATCCATCATCTTCATTGCCAGAGCATTTTTCACTTCGTACTCACCGGCTACAGGAATGTGCCGCGCCGTCAGCAGCGATGTACCAAGAATGATGGAACTCATCGTGTTTTCATTCGCAGCATTCCCTGAACCTTTGTAGTAGTAGGCCATCAGATCCAGCTCATATTGCGCGACGAACGCATCCAGCGCGACGGAGGTGCGCGCAGCGCGGATCAATTCTTCAGGCGAACAATCCGGTTGCACCTCAAACATCGTTTGAAAATCATCGACGCGCCGTGCAGCATCGCCATCCGCGACATGTGCCACCAGCGAACTCAGTTCGTCCACCTCAACAATCTCGACATGGGTACCGAAGACGATCGATACCAGCGTCACGTCGGTCATGATATCCAGCATGCCGCTGTAGTAGTGCCCCATCAGCCCCATGCGGGCCGAGCCTAACATCGCCTTCAAACGCGCCGCCGCCAACCATCCTTCAATTTCCACCCAGGTCCGCTCTTCATCCAGCACACCCGTCACCTGGTGAAAAGGAATACCGGCACGCATCATCACGTTGGCAATCTCCGGTACCGGACACGCCGAACAATACGCCAGCCAGTGACCGGTCATCGCCGTGCGGTCGTCCATGCGGTTGAATGCCGCGTAATCGATCGCAGCTTCCGGCTGCAGATTCAACACGATCACCGGCACGCCGGCGCGCTGCACCAACGGCAAAACAGTATTTGAAAGCGCATACGTCGTCACGTAGAGAAAGAGCACATCGATATCTTGGCTACGGCACTCGTGCCCTGCCTCGCGCGAGCGCTGCGGCGTATCCACGAGGCCCAGATTCACCACCTTGACGCCAGGCCGCTCAAGCCGCCGAGCCACCTCAGCCACATAGCCCTCAAGCCGCTCCTTCAGCCCCGCAAACTGGCTCCAGTAAGCATCCAGGCCGATCCCGCATAGACCCGCGCGTAGCTGCCTCGCTGCCCCGCTCACCAACTCACCACCGTCACCGCAAATGGCTCCAGTTTCAACTTCCCACCCTCGAGCTTTACAGAACGCGCAGGCCCGTCGCCGGTCGCTACGTCCACCGTGACCGCGCTCGCCTTTTCTGTATCCGGCAACGCGATCTCAATCGCGTGATCGCGTTTGTTCAGCACCAGCAGCTTCTTTCCGGCTGGAGTGACAAAGCCCTGCGCCGTCACGTTCACTGACTCTTTGCCGCTCACGCCTGTGTCCACCAGCATATCGCCCGGATGGAAGTTGTCTTTGATCAGTTTCAATACCCAGTACCGCGCATTGGGTTTATTGTTTTCCCAGTTCATCATGCTCACACTGGGATACTGCGTCGGATATCCCACCAGTTGCGACTCACCGATGATGTCGATCTGCATCCGCGCCAGCTCGATATACAGGTACGCGTAAAGCGACCCGGCAAGATTCCAGTAGGCAGGCGGAATCGGCTGCATCACATGCCCCGGCTCGCCCTGCGTTGTGTCGTCAGCCGAGATCACGCCCAGTTCATCGCAATCCGTCTTGGTCTCCGGCGAAAGCCGTTTGCGAATACTCTCGATATACCGCGTCGCCGTTAGAAAATTATCCGCCTGGTCAAAATATGTGTACTGCTGATCCTGGATCGTCTGCGAGTACGTTGGAATGGCGTAGAAGTGATACGAAATGTAGTCCAGCGGAATTCCCGGCTTGTGGTTCTTCGGGTTCAAAAAGTATTCGAAGTATTGCGGCACATCGCGAGGGGTGGCTAACGCGAGCCCCATGAACTTCGTTTCCGGACTGGCCCGGCGAATCCCTTCGACCATCGCGTCATACCGCTGCGTGTACTGCTCTGGCGTCGTCTCATGCTCAAACTCCGGCTCGTTCAGCACTTCCCAAATCGGAAATTTGTAGTGATATCCCGACTCGTGGCGACCACCGTTCTCATCCGTAAATCCGCCTTTCACATACCAGCTCACCAGGCGCTCGTAGTAGTCGCCCAACTCCTTGCCCGTGGGGTCGCGCAGCTCCGTGCCTTGCGTGTAATTCCACACTACCTGGTCAGGGTCGGCGGGATATGCGACCGGCTTATCCGTCTTGAAGAGCCACGTGGGAATAGTGCTGAAGTTCATCACCGGCGAGTGCCCTTCCGTCGCCGCCAGAAAGTCCTTGGTCATCGGGTCGATCAGGCTGAAGTCCCACGAAGTTTTCTCCTTGGCCGGCGGATCGAGCTCAGCCACGGCAAGCTTGGGGTACGGCAGCCACGGCACGTACCGCACATACTCCGCACCCAGGTCTTTCACCGCTCTGTACGATGGAGCGCTCAATGGACGACCCGGCCGCAGTGGCGGATTCACTACCACTTGCAGCGTCGGCGTAGACTTTGAAACCACCACTGTCTTATCCCAATGCACAGTCAGCTGTGCCGCCTGCTGCCCCTGCATTGCGGCAGCGCCACCCAGGAATCCGACAAAAGCGATCCACTTGAATTCAGACCTGCTCACGCCTGACAAACCCATCATTCCACTCCTCCCAGCATCCACCGCACCGTTAATTAATTGCATCGACTCTCATCCTCTGAAAGGATGCTCTCGCCGCTCAGGTATACCATTCTGCAACTCCCATTTGCAATATTTTCCGTATTGGTATTAAGCAAGGCTTGCCGAGCACTGCATGGACAAACATCGGAGCGTTATACTCGTCTTCGAGCTTCCGCAATCCATTCCGCAGTCATCGTTTACTCAAATTTAGCGGAGTGCTCGCCGTCTTGACGCAGGGGGTCTCATGTCACGCACTTCAGCCCATCTCAAAGCCTGGCTCACGAGTGCAGCCACCGGCCTGTGTTGTACCAGCTTTCTCTCTGCTCAGATGCAGATGCCCGCCTGCCACCAGATGCCGGCGAATGCGCCCATCGCCGCTCCGGAAACTCTTCCTCCCGCCGTCAAGCTCTCCGGCATCGGCAATCTTCACTTCCCTATCAGTTCCAAAAATTCCGAGACCCAGGCGTGGTTCGATCAGGGCATCAACCTCGTCTTTGATTTTTGGGACTACGAAGCCAACCGCGCCTTTGAGCAGGCCATCCGCACCGATCCCAACTGCGCCATCTGCCACTGGGCTCTCTCTGAATCACTCGGCATCCACAACAAGGAAGTTGAAGGCTATGCCCACGATGAACTGATGAAGGCCGTCGCCTTGCGCTCCAAGGCCGATAAACGCGAGAAGATGTACATCGATGCAGCCCAGGCGGAATCGGGCTCCATCACCGGCAAATACGCCTCGTCCAGAAACGGCAAAAAAGGCGATGAGGATGCGTCCAAGGCCATCCTCCGTCAAATCGTCCATAAATATCCCCACGACATAACCGCCCGCTTGCTTCTTGCCGAAGCTCTCCAGGATGGCTATGACCATGACACCGGTAAGGCACGTCCCGGCACTGCGGAGATGATCACGATCCTTCAGGGCATCATGAAAGAAAAGCCCGACGACTCGGCCGCCAACCATCTCTGGATTCATGCCGTCGAAGCCAGCCCGCATCCCGAGCAGGCAATCGAATCCTCGCGCAAACTGGCCGACCTCGCGCCCGGTTCCGGCCACATGACGCACATGCCCGGCCACATCTTCTATCGCACCGGCGACTACGAGCGCGCCCAGGTTTCCTTCGACCTCTCGACTTCAGTCGATGAAGCCTACATGAAGACTCAGCATGTGGCCGCGGACGACGACTGGAACTACGTTCACAACCTCATGTACTCCGTCGCCAACCTGCTTGAGCAAGGTCGCATGGTTGACGCGGCTATCGCATCGCACAAACTTACAACGGCTCGGGGTGTACGTGCCTCCACGCTTTACCCGTGGTCTACACGCGACGCTATTACGCGCCTCAATCCGCTGCTGCCCATCGCGCTGCGCGAGGGCAACTGGCATGCCGTGGAGCAGGAAACTGTTATAGCAAAAGTGCCAACTCAGTTCCCTAACCTGCAAATCCTGGCCACCTCGCTGACTGCGTTCGCGCGAGGCATGAAGAGTGTCGATGAAAAGAATTTAGATGCAGCACAGAGGCATTCTACCGAACTCGATGCCCAACTGTGGCGCGCTACTCAGAAACTCAATGAGCAGTCCGAAGCGGACAAGAAGAAATCCGACGACTCGACCAAAGCAGCCAAGCCAGCCGCTCCCACCAATCAAGTTATGCCGACTGACCCCAACCTCGAAGCGATGGTCAACAACCTGGCCATCCTCTCGCTTGAACTCCGCGCTGCCATCCTTATCCCCAGCGGCAAAACTTCTGAAGCTGAGGCGCTCTTCACCCAGGCACGTAAGCAGGAGACAGATCTCGGCTACCGCGAGCCGCCTGCCTTCATCATGCCCGTGGCCGAACAGGAGGCCGAACTCCTCACCGCCGCAGGGCAAACAGACGCGGCAGCGAAAGCGTGGCAGAAGGCTCTCGAAGACCGCCCCAACTCCGGCTTCCCTCTCTACGGCTTGGCCAAGATTGCCGAAAAATCCGGCGACATCTCTAAAACATCAGACGCGTATACCAAATTCATCACCGCATGGAAGAACGCCGATCTCAACTTGCCCAAAGTGGAGGAAGCGAAGGCCTGGTTGGCAGCGCATCCCAACACAGCTCTGGCATCATCTGGCACGGTGCCGTCGCGCGTTGAATCGCTGGATCAACGACAATAGGAGTATGGCTGCAGACTCATCATCGACCGACAAGACAAATGAGCCCGATGCAAACGAGGAATTAGGCGCAGAAGACTGCTACTTCGAAGGCCCTTATCTTATCTTTACCGAGGCTTATCATCTGCGCCGCGGATACTGCTGCCAGTCTGGCTGCCGCCATTGCCCCTACGGCTTTGCAAAGCCTACTACGCCTCTCGCCGAATAAACAATTTCTTGCATATTCATAGCCGCGTAATATTCCCTCAGCAACAGACATCCTCCTGGCCCTCGTTAACATCCCATTTCTGGCACTACGTACACGCAAGCCGGTACCCCAGCCGGCAATTACACTGCACGGAGGAAAACTATGGGTTTGCTTTGGTGGATCATCGTAGGAGTTATCGCCGGCTGGGCAACCGGCAAAATCATGAAGGGTTCAGGCTATGGCTTCATTGCCGATACCCTGCTCGGAATTGTCGGCGCAGTCGTCGGCGGTTATGTTGCGGGAGCCTTGGGCATCTCGCCCGTGGGCGGGATGCTCTACACCATCCTCATCGCCATCATTGGCGCGGTGATCGTCGTATTTCTCTTCCGTCTCATCACTGGAAGACGAGCCTGACGCCCTGCCTTTAACGTGTGTCTGCAAGCTGTGTCTTCGATTCACTTCGAAGGCGCAGCCGCACTCGCAGCAGCCGCAACATCCGCCTCGCGCACCAGTACTGCAAAGCGAGGAAAGGCAAAGCTCCCGCCCGCATCATCCACGACATTGAGCTGCCCGATATATGTTCCCGGCTTCAGATTCTCCAGCGGCACATCCAGTTGGACAACCACCGCATCGCGCCCACCGGCATTGAGCCCCGTCGCCTGGACAACAGGCGTCTCGAAGACCTTCGTCGATCCTTGAATCAGCTCAAGACTACTGATGAGATTGATCTGTCCTTTGGCGACTTTCACCGGGCTATCCGCAGCGGTCTTCACCCTCGCCGGATCGTAAACCTCATACAGCAGATACAAATGCTGGCCCTGCCTGAATACATGGCTGATGTTGGGCACGTACTGCTGGCCGTCATGTACAAGCGGACTCGTCGGGCCTTTACCCTTCACCGCTTGCGCCGGCACACGCATTGAAGCGAGCAGAATCGAGCTTAGCTTCATTGGCGCCTTGCGCATATCCGGCAGCACGATATCCGTCTCGAACGAACCCATGTGTCCACTCTCGTTCTCACGCACCACGAACTTCAGGTGATACTTACCAGCAGGCAGATTGAAGCTTGTCGAATACTGAATATTCTTCTGCCGCACCTGCTCTTGCCCATCAACAGCCAGCTTCACTGTCTCGCGCACATGTCCGATCGGCCGCTTGGCCTCATCAATGACTTCGCCAATTACGTCGAGAGTCGCCTTGTCGCGATCGCCGCCCTTCACAAAGGGAATCTGCGAACCCGGCACAATCAGTGACACCGGCACATTGAACCGGTTCTCATCCATGCGGAAGTAGAAGGCATCAAGATAGAGCGCCACATCTGTAGCCGGAAGATCGCTCGCCAGTTGCTCATCCAGATCGCGCTCGCGATCTTCCTTGCCCGCGTGCTTGAAGTCTGCCGGAGCATAATAACCGGGCCGATATTCGAGCTTCACTCCCGGACGATTCACCTTCACCGTCAGCTTGCGGTAGCGCCCATCGCGCAGCGGATTCGAAGGATGAAAGCCCAGCACATAGTAGGCTGAAGAATCCTTCTGTATTTGTGCAAAGGCAGGAGCAAAATCATTCGAATCGAGAAATGCCTTGCCGCCTGTATCCGCCGACAAAGTGGTCAGCGTCTCCTGCGAAGCAAAGTTGGCGTTGAAGTTATTCTGAATCGCACTACCGTTGTATGAAGCATTGCCGCGCAAACTGCCTGTCGAAGCATCGCCCAGCGGTGAAACTGCCTGCAATCCCCGCGTATCCAGTGAATAGATCGAGAGATTCGCCCGCACTGCTGCATTGATCGCCGACCTCAGCGAAGCCTGATTCTCTATGCCATCGCGCGAGAGGCCGCCTGAGAAATACAATAGCGACTTCTTTTGATTGACCTTTTCCAGTGACTTTGAGATCGCCCGCAGTGCGTACAGCTCGCGGTCGGTGTTCACATCGTTGTATTCCGACTCATCCGGCGTGTACCCACTCGCATCCTCCACCTGGTTTGAATTCGTATTCGCACCCTGCGCAAACGCATCCCCTTCCGTCCCGTTGTAAACCGCAATCTTGTTTGCAAGGAGCGTCTTGTCCGAGGTGAAATCCTGATCGACTTTCAGCTCGGTATCCAGCGACACCAGCGCAATCAAATCCGCAGGCTGCATCTTCTCTTTCAGGAACTTCGTCGCCGCCTCAACACTGCGATCCAGGTCTTCCGGCTGCATCGAAGTCAAGTCGAAGAAGAAGACGATCAACCGGTGATTGCGCAAGTCTTCCTCGCGCGCGCCGCCTGCCGATTGCTTACCACGTGCCGCAGCCGCAAGCCCGCTGATCGTTGCTTCATTCAGCGGATGCGCCATATCCACGCTTTCAAAATCGAAGCTCGATATCTGCTGCGCCTTCCCATTTTCAAGGATCGTAAAATCACTCTGCTTTAACCCGCGAATCGCTTCGCCCGTCTTGGCATCGCGCACCACTACATTAGTCAGTACCAGGTCAGACTCAGCCTTCAACACAAAGCCCGTATCCTGGGTTGTATCCTGCCCCGCACTCTGCTGCGCATACGACGGCACAGCCAGAAGCAATGCCACGGCCAGTGCAGTCGAGCGTTGAATTTGCTGAAGCACTCTCATCTCCTAGAACCTGAACCGCGCGACAAAGCTGAAAGTCCGCATCTGGGCAGCACTCGTCACTTCACCAAAAGTTGGCGATTGCACATTCGTATCCACACCGGAATACTGCACCGTGTTGAAGACGTTGCTCGCTGTGGCGCGTACCTCAAGACTGCGTGTATCGCCCAACTGCGCAGTCTTCGAGAGCGACATGCCGTTTGAAATCGTGCCCGGCCCGCGAATCAGGTTGCGGGGCGAATTGCCAATGCCATTCGCCGGCGCCGTCGTGCTAAAGGCGTCCGTATTGAACCATCGCAGCACCGATCCACCACCAGCCGTAAGCGAAGCTCCCGGTATGCGGTCAGGCCGCTCGGTGCCCGCCGTGTTCGTTGCAACCTCCGCAGCCGAAGCCTGAAATATCGGCGTCAACGGTGTTCCCGTAGCGAAGGTAAAGGTGCCCGAAATCGACAGGCCCTCCAACGCCTTCGATGCAATGCCACCACCGGAAAAGAATTGCCGATCCTTGCCGAATGGCAGTTCAAACAGATAGTCACCCGTCACCTTATGACGCTGGTCGAAGCTCGAATTCGCTTCCTCCGCGCCCAGATCCTGCCAGTTCTGCGCCACTACAGTGGACACACCGCCCACCGCGCCCGCATCATCGATCGAGTGCGAATAGGTATAGTTCGCGCCTAGCGAAACACCATTCTGCAACCGCTTGCGCAGCCGCACCGTACCCGCGCTGAACTTCGAAAATGCCGATGCCTGTTCATACTTGAACAGCACCTGCTGTCCGTACGGACTGGTCTGCACCAGCGGCGTCGGGGCACTGGCAACATCGAGATGATTTCCCTTCGACCCGTTGTATCCGACGTTCAACAGAATGCCGAGAGGAAAGGTCTTCTGCACATCGATATTCCAGGCCTGCACGTAGGGAAGTGTGTAGTGCGGGTCCAGAGAGTAGTTCGGTGGCTGATTTGCTTCGAGGACCGGGAATCCATTGCCTAGAGAGATCGGCGTGGTTGTGGCGACATTCGTCTGCACGTTCGCAAAAGGCGGTTCTTTGGCCATCGTTCTCGCAAAGGTCAGGTATTGCCCGTTGGTGAAGTTGATCGCGTATCCTGCGCGCACCACGGCAGACTTCGGCAGGCGCAGCGCCAGCGCCAGCCGCGGCGCAATCCCCGCGTGAAATGGGTACACCAGAGTATTCGGCACCGTATTGCAGAAGGTGCCCGTGCATCCAGGGGTCACCGCCGCTACCTGCGTGAATCCCGCATTCGTAGCCAGATCTGCAAGATGATCGAATTTCTCCGCAAACGGAGAAAAATACTCATAGCGAATGCCGTAGTTCAATGTGAGATTCGCAAACGCGCGAAAGTCATCCATTGCATACAGATCCCAGACATTCTCCCGCAGATAACTCTTGGCAATCGAAGACTGAATCGAACTGCCCGCCGGCTGGTCCGCCACAAGGCTGTCAATTGAATCCGCGGCGGTATCGCCGATAAATTCGAATGTTCCGGTAGCGTTGCTGCTCCCCAGCAAGTCTTGATGCACGCGGCGATAGTCCCCGCCAAAGCGATAATTATGCTTGCCCTGCCGCCAGCTGAATGTCTCCGACAGCGAGATCGTCTGCTGCAAGCCAAAGCTCGGCTGCTGCTCGTTCAATCCCGTCGTCCCACTCAGCACGATGTTTGGCACGCCATAGTTCAGAGGGCTTGAATTCAGCGGCGCTCCAGACGGTCCGAAGACTCCGATCGCCGATGCGATATCTTCTTTGTTGGTGAAGAAGTTCGTTGTCTGGCTAACCGTCCGGTTCCACCCCAGTACCAGGTTGTTATTGATGCGGTGATAGCCCAGCGAGTAGCCTGCCTGCAGAGCATAACTATGCGTCGCTGCTTTTCCTCCCAGCTGCGGAAAGAGGTTGATGTCGTCCGCAGCCGTGTGGATCCAGTTGTAATTCACATTCACACTCTGACGCAGTCCCTGGTTCTGCGTCCGCCCTCTACGCCCGCCACCACCTCCGCCACGGCCCGTAGGCAGCGAGGCATTCGGCCCCAGCGAGCGGATATAGCGCACCCCAGCCTGCGTCGCATTCGATTGCCCGGTCGATGCAAAGTAGTAGTTATAGTCCTGGCTGTTATCGGTCAGATTCGGCAACGGGAAAAATGTCAGCAGATTGCAGGCCGGCGACTGCGAAGCCGAGATCGTGTTTGAACACGACCCGCGCTGCGCCAGCGTAGGAACCACGGCGTACTGATTGAACGGTGTAGAAGTCCGCGTCCCCGAAAGTGTGAGGAAGAGCGTATCCTTCCCGCTCGGCTTCGTCAGCTTGGGAATAAACGGCTCCCCGATAAACGTCAGCCCAAAACGATTCGAGCCATAGTCAGGCTGGTTCGCCTGCTGCCCGCGCAGCGAATACGGCAGCGCATTCAGCGCCGAATTATTCCCATCCCAGAAGATTGCGCCATGCGGCTGATCGGGCCGAAATCCTCGAAAGTTTCCCCGCCCTCCGCCAAACCCGCCTGGTCCACCAAAACCACCAAAGCCGCCCCCAAAGCCCTGACCGCCAAAGAATCCGCCACCACCAGGCCCGCCACCCTGCGCGCGAGCCGTCTCAATCGCATCCCGAATCCGGTCCACATCAATGCCCGCCAGCGGACTCACCGTACCCGATTGCCCATTAACCGCCACGGAATCGGTGCTGAAACTCGAATTGCCCGCGGCTCCAGGCAACGCCGCTCCCGCCGTACTCGTTCCTCCCTCAGCTGCGTCCGTCCCAGAAGTAAGCGAGTTAATCAGGTTGAGGCTCTGCGTGCCATTCACACCCAGTTGCCGCATCGCTTGCGTAATTTGTTGCGCCTGCCCCTGCTGCTCGTCCTTCGCTTCCTGTCGTGCCGCCCGCGAAGCCAGCAAAAGGTCGAGGTTCACCGCTGCGTCATGGGAAGTTGCATTCAGCAAAGCCTCATGCGTGCTCGCCGCAAACGCCGCAAACTCCGTCCGGATCACATACCGCCCGTTCTGCGGAATACTCATCGACCAGGCGCCGGTAATGTCTGTCGTTGTCGCAAATTGCTTGCCGGTCAAAGTGTTCTTCGCGGTCACCGTGACACCCGGCAGCGGAATGTTCCCCGACTTGATCGTCCCATGCAGCGTGCCACCGGTCTTCACGCTCTCCGCAGGCGCCGCGCTATTCGAAGCCGGTACTGGCGCTTGAGGTGAAGCAGTCTGCTGGCTCAACCCACCTACCCAGCTACCGAAGACGACCGCGACCACCAAGGCCGTCCGCCAACCAAGCGCAACCGGGCCGATACACACGGACCGACTCTTGCCCGTTCTGACAAAGGACCACCTCATCCTGCCTCTGCACCCCATCCGGCTGTCATGCGCCAGTGCTTCGTGTGACGTTCAAGTGCGCCATAAGGTTTACGCCGTCCGGCGCTCCTCATCGGCGCTCCATCGTAAAATTTGGTCATGCCCAGTCATGAGCAACTGTCTGCGCAACTCAATCAAGAGGCTACCGGCTACAGCCTCGAAGAACTCACGCCTGAATCGCCCGGTTCAACACTGGCTGCAGCCCGGGAGTTACTGTTTGAATACGGTCACTTCGTAGCCTCTCAAGAAAACGTGGCCAGCTTTTGTTACGGCACTCTCGAACAGGAAGCTATCGCCCTGCCGAAGAGCTACATTGAGCAGGGCGGCGGCGCGATCCTGGCATTCGCCGGCAACCAACCCGCCGGCTTCGTCGCCTGGCGTTCACTCGCCAACCCGGCACTCTCTCATGCCTGGGAGCTGAAACGCCTCTGGTTACGGCCCAATGCACGCGGCCTGGGCATTGGCCGGGCACTGATACAGGCTGTCATCAACCGCGCGATGGCCGCTCAGAAATCCGCCATTTTGCTCGACACCGAGCCGCAATCGATGGCCAGTGCTTACCAGCTCTATCAAAAGATGAATTTCAACGAGTGTGCGGCCTACAATGGCCGACCTCTGCCAGGCATCGTCTACATGTGCAGGAATCTCTAGACTTCCAGAAATAATATCTTGCTTTCAGCGCGTTCCCATGTTAACTATATGAGCAACATCTCAGGTATTGCGACCCCGAGAGGCTCATCCTCTCCGGCGCATGAGTTTCGGGGCTTCATCGATGAAAATCGGCACTACGATTCGCGGCCATCGTCTGCAAAAAGGCTTATCGCAGGGAGACATCGAGAAGAAGACCGGCCTGCTCCGCTGCTATCTCTCGCGCGTCGAAAACGGCCATACGATTCCCTCGCTCGATACCCTGTCGAAGATCGCCCAGGCGCTCGATCTACCCATCGCCCAGTTTTTCGCGGAAGACTCCCTCGATCGCGGTTTGAACGCCCAGAAGCTTTCCGAAGACGAAATGCGTTTTCTCACCCAGATTCGACGGTATTCTTCAAATCTGAACGAAAGCGACCGCAAGCTGCTGCTGGCCATGGTCAAGAAATTCGCCGCGACCGCCGTCCGGTGAAATGAGATTGCCCTGCTATCGAATCTGCCACATTGACGCTGGAAACACCGCGCTCAGGTAATACCCGAAAAAGACCAATATCCCACTCAATAGTCCAACGGCCAACCTCCGGCGAAGCAAAAATAAACGAAGAGGTGAACCGAGCAAGGGCACCAACGGCAGTGCAAATATGACGCCACCGAGAAAACCGCCCAGATGCGCCATATTGTCAATATTCACACCCAGATTCACCCGATTGCTCACTTGGTTGCCGCCGAACCCTATCACAAAGTTAATAGCAGCGAAGTAAATTACGTAGCGCCGCAGGCCGCTCAATTCCTTCGGCGGAATAGGCAACCTTGGTGACTTCAGCAGTACTATGAGTACGCCTGCCAATCCAAATACCGCACCTGAAGCACCCGCTCCCACGAATTGCGCTGAACTGTCCGGATTGGTCATCATGTTGACACCAATCGACAGCAAATTGCCGGCCGCTCCCGATAAGACATATGCGGCCAACACGCCCATGGGACCCAACAGCGGCTCACCCAGCAATCCCAAGTTCCAAAGGCACCACATATTCGTCGCCAGGTGAATGATGCCCACATGCACAAACATGGCCGTGACCACGCGCCACCACTCCCCGTAGAGCAGTACGTGTTCTGGATTGTTCGCGCCCCACCGCATCAATTGATCCCGAGTCGGATCTAGAAATGAAACGTGGGCCAGCACCATGACAAGAAACACCGCACAATTGATCCCGACAAGCAGGTATGTAGCTGGCGCATAGGCCCATGACCTGGACCCAGAACGCGAGCGGGACCGCTCACCCGGCAGCCGGTCCCGCACAGCACGCAACTCCTCCTGCTGCGCGGCATTGCCCTCAGGCGGCAGAATCTCAGGTGCATGAGTCGAAAAGCCAGGAGGCGGGGAACTTCCCATATCACTACTCTATTGGGCTTGATGCTGGCTGGCAATGCGAGCGGTGGTGGTCAGGTTTGAAATCTGAGGGGCGAGGTCACTTTGAATCAGTAATCCGTTTTAATTCTGCTTCTGTTGCGGCAAGTTGCTCGCGTATCTTTCGAACGTAATCGGTGTCCTCATCTTCAGGTCGAAGAAGAGATAGCGCACGCTTAAAACCATCGATTTTGCCGCGAAGTCTACTCTCGCGAAATCCCATACAGGAATGCTCTCATGCTCCTAGTAGCTCCACAAGTTCCTCTATCGACTAAACGTGATTGGAAAGGCCGTTTCCATAAGCGGGCTGGTATTCAAACTTGACCGCTCCATGCGAGCCGGGAATCACATCGCCATTCCAGCCATCCAGCTCACGATTTCGGGCACGCCTCTACGTCACGCACCAATTCGATATACCCTGAAGAGTGCCCCACCCGTCCGGGCGCCGCTCGAATTCTCCACCAAGGAAATGCTCTTGTCCGCAGAAACGCAGAACTATAAGCAGATTTACCGCGCGCTCTTGAGCGTCACCGACAAAACCGACCTCGTCCCCTTCGCGCAAACTCTGGCCGGCTTCGGCGTCGAGCTCATCTCCACCGGCGGCACCGCCAAGGCCCTCCGCGACGCTGGTCTCGCCGTCAAAGACATCAGCGACCTCACCGGCTTTCCCGAGATGCTCGACGGGCGCGTCAAGACCCTGCACCCCAAAGTCCACGGTGGCTTGCTCTACATCCGCGGTAAAGCCGAGCATGAATCGGCCGTCGCCGAGCATGGCATCCTGCCCATCGACATGGTCGTCGTCAACCTCTACGCTTTTGAAAAGACCGCAGCGCAGCCCGGCGTTCACTTCGGCCATCTCATTGAAAATATTGACATCGGCGGCCCCTCCATGGTCCGCTCCGCCGCCAAGAACTTCGAAGATGTAGCCATCGTCACCCGCGCCGCCGATTACGCCTCGTTAGCCGAAGAACTCGCTGCCCACCACGGCAGCCTGAGCCGGGCCACCCGCTGGCAACTGGCGAAGAAAGCCTTCGCCACCACCGCCGCCTACGATACAGCCATCGCCAACGTGCTTGATCAAATTTCCGACGTCCCCGCGCCCGAAGCTCCAGTCATCAAAAACACAGAAGGCCTGCCCGCTGCCCTGCGCATCAACCTTCCGCTGGCCCAGGTTCTTCGCTACGGCGAAAATCCTCATCAGCGCGCCGCCCTCTACGCCGACAACTCAGGCCAGGGCATCGCCAATGCCCGCCAGCTGCAGGGTAAAGAATTGAGCTATAACAACCTGGTCGATCTCGACGCCTGTTGGGCCTTGGTCGACGAGTTTCCCGAAACTGCCGTAGCCATTATCAAACACACCAACCCCTGCGGCGCAGCCACCGGGTCCACCGTCCTCGAAGCCTACGAGAAGGCCCTCGCAGCCGACCCCGTCTCCGCCTTTGGAGGTGTCATCGGCATCAATCGAGAAGTCGATGCCGCAGCGGCGGCCGTCATTGCCAAACTCTTCGTCGAAGCCATTGCCGCTCCCGCCTTCACAACGGAAGCAGTTGCCATCTTCGCCTCTAAGAAGAACTTACGGCTGGTTGTGGTTCAACCTGCTCCGCCCGCTCCGGTTGTCAAACAGGTATCCGGCGGCCTTCTTCTTCAAGATGCGGACACCGCCCGTATAGCTGAGCCCGACCTCAAAGTCGTTACCCAGCGCCGTCCTACTCCTGAGGAAACAGCTAGCCTGCTCTTCGCCTGGCGCATCTGCAAGCACGTCAAATCCAACGCTATCGTTTACGCCAAAGACGGCCAGACTATCGGCGTCGGTGCAGGCCAGATGAGCCGGGTCGATGCCGCTAAGTTCGGAGCCATGAAGGCCGTCCTGCCTCTCGCCGGCTGCGTCGCCGCCTCTGACGCCTTCTTTCCCTTCCCCGACGGACTAGAAACAGTCGTAGAAGCCGGTGCAACCGCCGTCATCCAGCCCGGAGGCTCTGTGAAAGACCCAGACGTCATCGCCGCCGCGGACCGCCTCGGCATCGCCATGGTCTTCACCGGCATCCGCCACTTCCGCCACTGACCTGCACTCTGCACCAGGCTGGCGCCCCCAGGTCTCGTTTTGTCACCTGGGGATCTGAAGCCTGGTATCTGAGGCCTGGGGGTCGAGACCACTGATTTCTTCCACTACAACTTTTGCTTCAATCTTCGCTCCTGCCCAACACAGCACTGCCATCTGAACCAATTGCGAGATACAATCGTCCAATAACTGATGGCACTGAACCGTCCGGCAGACCCTACGAACTCGACTTTGAAACAGTTTTGCACATGGTTTCAGCCGGTTCGGACAGGCCATTCATTCCCAGGCGCGGGCTTGCACCGGTCCGAGAGCACGGGAGAAAGAGCGTGGAAAAGCCATAACATGACTGAAGCGCATTTGTTTCAACTTCGTAGTAACTCAAAGCTGCTGACCTCAGCTCTTGCCGCCGTCCTGGCCTGCACCGCGCCTCTCTCGCCTGCGCAAACCGCGCCTAAAGCTCCAGTCGATATCGCCCCGCTTCCCGCTAAGCCGGCAGCGCCCGCAACACCCACTGAATCCACGACTTCAGCCGCTGACCGTGCCACCGCCTATTACCACGCCGCGCTCGCCGACAATTATGAAGACATGGCCACCAACTACGGCCGCCAGGAGTATGCCACTCGCGCCGTAGAAGAGTACAAGCTCGCGCTCAACGCCGACCCCAATTCTCCCCAGCTCGCCGTCGGTCTCGCCAGCCTCTACCTGCGCGTGGGGCGTATTGCGGAAGCTGTCCAGACCGCCAAGGACCTGATCAAGAAAGATGACAGCAACCTTGAAGCACACAAGCTCCTCGGCCGCATCTACCTGCGCTCCCTCGGCCAGGAGCAGGCCCCGGGCAACCAGGCAACACCCACCGGGCAGATGCTCGACCTGGCCATCGCCGAATTCACCAAGATCGTTTCCCTCGAACCCAGAAGCCTTGAAGACAGGTTGCTGCTCGGCCAGCTTTACTCCGTCAAGCATGATGCCGCCAAAGCAGAAGCGCAATTCAAAGCCGCCCAGGACATCGAGCCCGCCTCGGAAGATGTCATTCTCAACCTGGCCCGGCTTTATGCCGAGTCCGGAGATATGAAGCGCTCCGCGGAACTTCTTGAAGCCGTGCCTGTCGATGACCGCACCACCAAGGAAGAATTTGCTCTCGGCGCAGCCTACGAGCAGCTCAAGCAACCGAAGAAGGCTATTGCCGCCTACCAGCGCTCTGTCGACATGGAGCCGGAGAATCTTGACGCCATCCGCTCCCTGGCCACCGCTCTCCTCGCCGACAACCAGCTCGATGAAGCGCAAAAAGAATTCCAGCAGTTGGTCAATGCCGACCCTGAAGATGTTGGCGCGCTCAACCGTATCTCTGAGATTCAGCGCCGCCAGGGCAAATACACCCAGGCTCTCGCCACCATCAAGAAGGCCCGCGCCAAGGATCCAACCTCTCTTGAAGCCGGTTACTCCGAGGGCCTTTTGCTCGACGTTCTCGGCCGCTATGACGAGGCTATCGCCGTCTACGAAAAGATGGTCGATCAGACCGAGCATGCCAACGGCGCCTATACCCACGACGAAAAGACCAACCGCAGCTTCTTCCTCGAGCGCCTTGGCTCTGTTTATCACGAACAGAACAAGACCGACGAAGCCATTGCCACATACCAGAAGATGATCGACCTCGGCGGCGAGTTCGCCAAGCGTGGCTATACCGGTCAGGTTGATACCTACCGCGACGCCCGCCAGTTCGATCAGGCCACCGCCGTCCTGCGCAAGGCAGTCGCCGCCAGCCCCAACGACCGCGATCTTAAGCTGCTTCTCGCCTGGCAACTGGCCGATACCGGCAAACTCGATGAAGGTCTGGCGCTGGCCAACGGCATGTTGACCGGCAAGGCCGCCGACCGCGAAGTCTACCTGCAGCTCTCTGAAATTCAACAGCGCCAGAAGCACTGGAAAGAAGCCGAGGAAGCGCTCGCCAAAGTCGAGCCCTTCGCCACCTCCAACGACGACAAGGCCAATTTCTACTTCCGCAAAGGTGCCCTCGCCGAGCGTGAAAAGCACTACGATCAGGCCGAGCAGTTCTTCCACAAGGTCTTGGAGATCGATCCCAACAACGCCATTACGCTTAACAACCTCGGCTATATGCTGGCCGACAAAACCAGCCGCTACACCGATGCCCTGAAGTACATCCGCAAAGCCGTAGAGCTCGAGCCCATGAATGGTGCCTATCTCGATTCGCTCGGTTGGGTTTACCTCAAGCTCGGCCAGTTCGAGCCCGCGGAAGACAACCTGCGCAAGGCCGTCGAGCGCAATTCAACCGATCCCACGGTCCATGATCATCTCGGCGATCTCTATGAAAAAACCGGCCGCATCCGCCTGGCCGCCTCTCAATGGGAGATTTCAGTCGCTGAGTTTGCCAAGTCCGCCCAGGCGGATGTTGAGTCTGCCGAAGTGACCAAGGTGCAGAAGAAGCTCGAAGGTGCGCGCGTCAGGCTGGCCAAACAGGAAAGCCACGTGGGCGACGCTAAACAGCCATAATCTATACCAATCTCAGAAACACAAAGGCCGCGGCGGATCATCCTCCACCGCGGCCTTTCTCTTTGCCTCACCAAACCTCTTCTGCGTGACTGACGAATATGTACTGCCTGCCCGGCGAATTTTGCTCTGCATACCCCGCAAATTTGTCATCCTGAGCAAAGCAAAGAACCCACTGAAAAAAGTGCCTCTTCCTCATCTCTCAGCCCAGGCTCAACCCTACTTATGCTCCGCCGCCGACCGCGCGTACACATCTACATTCGCCTTATCCACCAGCGCTGTACCCGTATCGATGAACACTGGATACGGCGCAAACGCATCCACGGAGTAATCTTTGCTCAGCGAAGCCGGCTTGTTGTGAAATATCTCATCCAGCTCTTTCAACCCCACATAGGCCATCGTGAAAGGCTTTTGCGCAATCGTCGCCTCGATCGTTCCATCGGTAATTTCTGCCAACGTATCTTGTTCCACATCCCAGGCCAGCACGGTTCGGTCGGTCACCTTCTGCCGCCGCACTGCATCTGCAACAACTTTGCCTGAAGACGCTTCGAGACACACAAACGCTGCCACCCGCGCCACTCCTGTCTGGGTCAAATATTGCTGCGTATTGTCGAAGGCATTGCGCGCATCCCCGCGAATATTCACTACGTCGATGATCTTGATATCCGGATGCGTTGCAAACACATCCTTGAAGCCCTGCAACCGCTCATCCAGGTTGGGCTGCCCCGGCATCGAGAAAAACACCACGTTCCCCCGGCCGCCCAGCTTCTCCACCACCCGGTCTCCGCCAAGATGTCCTGCTGCCAGGTTGTTTGTTCCGATAAAGAACAGGCGATGGCTGCTCGGCGCATCGGAGTCCATCGTGATCACTGGAATTCCCGCCGCCACTGCCGCATCGATGCCCGGCTTCAACAAGGCCTCCTCGGCCACGGAGATGAGTATCCCGGCCGGCTTCGTAGCCACTGCATGATTCAGTTCCTGTAGCTCCGCCTGCGGATCGTAGTTATCCGGACCCACAACCTTGGCCGTGACCTTGTAATGTGCAGCGGCGCTGTTAAAACCCGCCACCGCCGTCTTCCAATAGGCTAGTGAAAGATTGTTTGAAACCAGGTAATAGACTTCTGATTGAGAGTGCCGTCCGCAGCTGATCATCAGGAGCAGAGCTGGTGAAAGCGTCAGTACCGCGAGTTTCGTGACCGACTTCATAGAGATAGCCCTCCTTGCGTAGCTGGTCTCAGCGGTCTAATCCCGGTTCCATCAGCCTATAAATCTCGTGTCCGTGACCATCCCGCCTCAAAAGTACCGGGAAGTGTACTCCGGTCACCCTGTCTTGTCCAACAAGGGCCAATCTCAGTGTGCCGGACCATGTACGCTGGTACTGCATAACTTATCGTTCCTATGCAGGATTCTCATCACACTTTCCCATCGCTGCTACTATCGCCGGACGTCGCCATTTCCGGTGATGCGGACGATCCGCTCTCTCAACGAAGCTACCCGGAGCCAGCTCACCCCTACCGCTCCGCCTTCGTCCGTGATACCGGCCGCATTCTGCACGCCAAGGCCTTTCGCCGCCTCGCAGGCAAAACCCAGGTCTTTACCCGCCGCGGAGCTGAAAGCGACCATTCGCGCAGCCGCCTCACGCACACACTGGAAGTAGCCCAGATCGCCCGCACCGTTGCCGCAACTCTTGGCCTCAACTCCACCCTAGCCGAAGCCCTCGCGCTGGTCCACGATATCGGCCATCCGCCCTTCGGCCACGCCGGTGAAAAAGCTCTCGACGCTTCTCTCCAAATGCATGGCCTCGGCTTCGATCACAATCTGCATGCCCTGCGCATCGTCACCAGCTTTGAAGAGCGCTACGCCGCCTTTCGCGGCCTTAATCTCACCCTTGCTGTCCGCGAAGGCATTATCAAGCACTCCCACGATTACTCCGCCGCCACGCATCCTGAACTGAGTGAATATTTCCTCGATCGACTGCCCCCACTCGAAGCACAGCTCATCGATCTAGCCGACGAAATCGCCTATCTCGCCGCCGATCTTGAAGACGGTCTGGCCGCCGGCATTCTCGACCTGCAGCTCGTTCTGGATCAGGTTCCGTTTTTCTCGGACTTCTACGCCCGGGCGCGCAGTGAGTTTCCCGCCGCCGCAACTCAACTGCTCTCCAATGAAGCCGTCAAGCAAATGCTCAACTCCCTCGTCACCGACCTCATGCGAGAGACAGTGCGCCAGGTCAGAGCATCCGGTGCTGCCACGCTCGAGGACATTCGCCACGCACCGCGCCGCATGGCCCAACTCAGCGAATCCCTCGAAGCTCAACGCGCCGATACCAAGAAATTCCTGTATGCCAATCTCTACTTATCTCCGGCGTTGGAACCCGAACACATCCACGCGGAAGAAGTCGTTCAAACTCTCTTCTCTGCATGGACCGAAAAACCCGAACTGCTCCCATTCGATCATCAGGCGCGCGTCGCGGAGGAAGGTGCTCCACGCGCAGTAGCCGATTACATCGCCGGCATGACCGACGCCTATATAGAACAAGCCTGGCTAGCCTATGTAGCCGCTCAAAACTCCTGAAATACCAGGCTCTTAGAATCGAAATCATAATATCTTGAAAATAAATTCGCCTCGCTCTGTCATGAAACTCCACCGCCCGTGACTATGCATCTGTCCGGCTCGCTTGATCGAGCCGTTGCATATCCCCTGGAGTTAACAATGAAAGTTCAGTCCCACAATTCTTCGCTCGGATCGCTAACTGCATCCAAGCCGTTCGCCTCATGTTTCCGCGTGCTCTCCAGCATCATGCTGGTCACGCTCCTTGGTTCCGCCTTCAGCGTTTCAACCCTTGCGCAGGAGTCCGATGGCACGGGCTTGATCTCAGGCACGGTCGAACATGCAAGGCCGCAAGCACGCGCGCCCTTCACCAATGCCCGTCCCGCCTCCGACTACGAGCAAGAGATACAATCTGCAGCCTCGGCGCAGTTGGGCATGCGTCCCGAAACTATCCACGACGACTACGACGACACCACGCCAACCGCATGGTGGGTCTATACCGGCCAGACAGCGGCGCAAGTCAGTAGCACTATCAGCACTGACAATGCCCGCATTATCGACATCCAGGTAGACTCAGTCTCCCCCTCAGCCAAGTTCACCGTGACCTACGTGCATAACACCGGAGCCTATGCCAAGACCTGGTGGTGGTATTACGGCCAGACCGTGTCCCAAGTCACAAGCTTGATCACTACCAACAACGCCCGTCTTATCTCCGTGAAAGCCTACGACGCAGGCGGCGGCCAGATTCGCTACGCCGTCGTGATGATCCGCAACACCGGAGCCGACCAGAAAGCGTGGTGGTGGTATGTCGGCCAGAGCATCTCTGACATATCCAGCAAGCTGACAGCCAACAATGCCCGCCTGATCGCTGTCGATCCTTATCAGTCCGGCGGCAGCACTCTGTACACGGCCATCATGATCTCCAATACCGGAGCCGATGCCGACGCATGGTGGTGGTACGTCAACGTCTCTCCCGCCACGCTTTCCACCCTCGTCTCCCAGCACAAAGCGCGCATCACCTACATGACGCCCGGCTCCACCGGCAACTTCAACGCAATCATGGAAGGTTGCCCTACTACCGGGTGCTCCGAGTGGTGGTACTACTACGGCTACACCGCCCAGCAGATGGTCAACCAGGCCGTCCAGAACGGCGCTCGCCTGCTCAACTTTGCCAGCTATCCCGGCTGCGGCAGCGTCTGCTTCACCGGCGCGATGATCAACAACTCCAACGCCATCACTACCCGCGTCGGCAACATCATTCGCACCGGCAACATCGCCGGCACTGAAGGCCTGTACCTGAAACGAGTCGGCGGCCCGGTGCTCGCGGCCCTCGAAGACAATGTCGTTTTTGAGCCCGCCAGCACCATCAAAGCTCTGGCCAACCTGTACGCAACATCGCAGGTGCAGCACGGCGCGATCACTCTCGCCACGCCTATCAAGCACTACACTAACGGCGCGGACAGTTGCCCCAACCCGGCCACCGTCAGCGGCACTGAGCCGCTCGGAACCGCGCTTCGCGAGATGATGTACCACTCCGACAACGCCCGCACACGCGAAATCACCGACCGCTTCACCGATACTTCCATCAATGCCTATGCCGTAAGCATCGGCATGAAGAACAGCGGCTTCCATGAAATCGTGGGCTGCATTGGCGCCACGCCCGACAAGCTCACTCTCGATGATGCAGGCATCCTGTACGAGAGCGTCGCCAACCAGACCGCTCTCAACGCGAGGAACCGCGGCATCTTCTACAGCAACATGGCAGGCCGTGCGCAGTTCGAATCGGAAGGGTATGACTGGACCGGCCTCTGGTCCACCGACATTCCCAACATCATCAACCAGGTCGCGCCAGCTGGCTACACAGCGGCACAGAAAACGGCCTACTACCAGGCAATGAACCTGGCGTATAAAGCCGGTAACTACGTCATCTGCACCAACAACGACTGCACCAATGTCGTTGAAGATGTCTCTATCGCCGGCTGGTTCCAGGTGCCTGTCTGCTCGGCAAACAGCACTACATACGCGGAGTACGTCTTCGGCATCATGTTCTCCAATGAGCCAAACACGGGCTGGTACAACGGCAAAGTCACACAGACCGATACGAATTTCACAAAAGCCAAGGGCACCTTGTTGCGCGAACAGATCCAGGCCGGCATGGCTTCCTGCCTCGGCAAGCCGCTGGACGTGCTTACCTACGGCCCCGCAGATCTGGTCTTCCCCTCAACCTCGATCGGAACAACCACCGCGGTCAAGACTGTAACCCTCACCAACAAGCAGTTGACCGCAGCCGCCTCTCTGGGCATCTCGGCCTTCGGCGACTTCACCGAAACCAACAATTGCGGAGCCTCTCTGGCAGCAGGCGCTTCCTGCACCATCAGCGTAAAGTTCACACCGACGCAGCTTGGTGAAAGAACAGGAGCCGTCATCATCGCGGATAGCGGCAGCGGACAGCCTCAAACCGTTCAACTCACCGGCACAGGCAAGCAGTAGCTACTCATTCAACCGTTGTGGTCAGACGCAAGAAAGCGCCCGGTTTCGCAGTTGAAACCGGGCCTCTCTTTCGATCGAAAGATTCAAAGCTTAATAAGTACTTACTGGACTTTCCCCAGCGGCCTCAACCGCCGCATATCCAGCGCACACTCCACCGCATTCTGCGCCGCCATGCGAAGATTGTCGCTCGCCGCCCAGATCCAGAACCGGCTTGTCTCGCCACTGAGCCGCTCCACGGGCGGTTCCGGCTTCAGCCATACCAGCACATCGTTCTGCCCTGCCGCGGCCAGGTTGGACGGTGAGTCTGTCTCCTCCAGCACCAGGTCCAGATGCTCGCCGCCCATCGCATCTTCAATCGAAGCCAGCGGCAAAGCTCGCTCCAGTTCAATGCAGATCGAGAAGGTGTGCCCGTGAAATACCGGCGCATGGAGCAGTTGCAGCCGCAGCTCCGGCAGCCGGTCGCCTGCAAGCAGAGCATAATGCCGTCGAATCCGACCCTCCGTCTTCGCGAGACTGGCGGTCGCACTCTCACCAAAGCTGGCCAGCGTGTTGTACGCCACCTGCGTATCGAAGATTGCCCGCGGCATATTCTGAAAACTGAGCAGGCTCACGGTTTGCTGGTGCAGCTCATCCAGCGCTTCCTTGCCATACTCCGAGGCCGGCTGCAGCACCGTCGCCGCGGCGAAGCGAATCTCCGCAACCTCCTGCAGCCGGTCCATCAGCAGGGCCAGTGCCAGCGACGCGGCATTGGCCGGTACCACCGCCTTGGTCAGCAGATCGGGTAACCGCGCGGCATCGCCCGCGCCATCGCTCACCCACGGAGCCCGCACCAGCACTCCCGTCTCTTCGTCGAGCGTCCCAGTCATATCCAGCACCGTCGATCCTGCGCTCAGCGCCTTGCGCCAGTACCGTCGCGTCATCTCCTCGCTGCCCGCAAAAAAGGTGAAGTCAATCTCCTCGAATGATCCGTCGCCGATCGTCTGAACCACCGTAACTTCGTCGCCGACTTGTTCCAGTTGACCCTGTGCGTCCTTTTCATCCAGCAGAACAAAGCTCGCCCCAGCCAGCGGCGACTCCGTCAGGCACTCCTTCAGTTCCTTGGCCAGCAGCGAAGAAGCCCCGGCAATCGCAATTCTGTACTCAGTAGCCATCGGGCCTCGTGTCCTGTTCATGTGCCGGCTGGGGGGAAGAAGCTTCATCTTCGAAGTGATGGCCTCTGCCTGCCTCGCTCAAATATTCATCCGGATTTTCCTGCGAACCCTCATACACCTCCGGCACATGCTGCCGGTACTCATCGACAAAGGCCGGCATAGACCTTGGCCGCTCTACATCCAACGGCTGATGCCGCCTGCGCCGCGACCACGAATACGCCGCACGCGCCCATATCCCCGAAAACATGTAGGAAAGCGCCAGGAAAAACAGAGCTCCGCTCGAAAACCGGATCAGGATGAAGAGAATGATCGCCAGCACCGCAAGCAATTGAAAAGGCTGCTGCCGCGAAAAATTGATCTCCTTGCCCGACCAGAAACGCCATTTACTCACCATCAGGAAGCCCAGCAGGCCCACCAGGCAAGTCCAAAGAATGGCCAGCCACCAGTTCGGGATTGGTATCCCGTAAAAGCAATGCACCGTCGCAGCAATCATCCCCGCCGCGGCCGGAATTGGCATTCCGACGAAGTACTTCCGATCCAGCCGCCCCGGATTGCGTGGCTCCGGATTGTGGCTGATGTTGAATCGCGCCAAACGCGAAGCCCCGCACAGCAGGTAAAGAAAGCAGACAAACGACCCAATCTGCAGAATGGGATGCTGCCACTGCGCCGTAATCTCCGTGGCAAGCGAATGAAAACCCCACACAAAAGCCAGCAGGCAAGGCGCCACGCCAAACGTAATGGCATCGGCAAGCGAATCCAGCTCCTTGCCAAACTCGCTGGTCGTGTTGGTCATCCGCGCGATGCGGCCGTCGAGTGCGTCAAAGGGAATCGCCAGGCATATCGCGATAGCCGCCAGATCCAGATGCTGCGCTCCCCCTCCAACCGCATTCACTGAGTCGATCGTCTGTGTGATCGCAAAATAGCCTGCGCCGATGCTTCCAGCGGTAAACAGCGAGGGAAGAAGGAACATGCCACGACGCATCCGTGCCGCCCGCATATCCGCTCTCTCTTCTGCGCTCAGACGCTCGCCGGGCAACCGCCCAGAGCGTGGCATCAGGAGCGCCCGCCAGCGGCAGACAAGCTGCCCGCAGGCAGTGCGGCCAAAATGGACGCACCACCCTGCACCTTGTCCCCAACCTTCACGCGCAACTCAGCTTCGGCCGGCACCAGCACATCCACACGGGAGCCGAACTTGATCAATCCGACCCGCCCGCCGCGCGCAATCCTGTCGCCCACCTTTGGGACAAATACAATCCGCCGCGCCAGTAACCCGGCAATCTGCTTGAAGACCACCTCGCAGCCCTCGCCCGTTACCGTCACGATATTTTGCTCGTTCTGGTCCGCAGAGGCAGGGTTCATCGCGTTCAGATATTTGCCTTTCAGATAGCGAACCTCAGAAATAGTCCCGCCAATCGGCGACCGATTCACATGGACATTGAAGACGTTGAGGAAGATACTGATCCGCTGCCGGGGACCTTGCGGCGTCTCCAACCGGATCGTCTCCGTCACCAGCCCGTCGCCGGGAGAAACGATCAGCCCCGGCCCGGCTGGAATCGTCCTCTCCGGATCGCGAAAAAACCACAAAAAGAACACCGCAAGCAGCACAGGCACCAGCGCCAGAGGCCAACTGGTCAGCCAAAACAGGAGCGCCGCAGCCGCCAGCAGTCCCACACCGTAGAAATAACCGTCTTTAACCATGATTCCAAACGATTATACGGGCGTAGAACCAGCCGGGGCAGCCTACTCTGCGACAGCCCTGAGAACTGCTTGCCAATCTTTCCATTGGCTTCCTCGCACCGGCAGAACGATCCTGCCCGCCGAAGATTATTTTCCGCGTTCCCGTTACGCCGTAGCGGCCACGCGGTGCTCTATCGCTGAAATGAGATCCTTGGCGTGCAGCTTCATCTTTTTGAGCCGCACTTCCTCCAACTGTTCGTCGGAAGAGAGGTAAGGCTTGGTCATTAATGCTTCCAAGCGCAGAGAATACCGTTGATGCTCGGTCAGCAAGCGCTGAATCTCCGCGCTCATTTGCGATTCGAGTAATACATCCATCAGGCACCTCGTGTTGGTGGAACGCCTTATATATACGCCCGGTGAATGCCCTACCGCAAGCCACAAACGGGTACTTTCAAAACCAAAGTGTGGATAACTGAATCAAATTTCTTCCAGCAGCTTCAACTCGGGACTTTCAACGATCCGCAGTCGAAGCAACAGTGCGTCCTCCACAGGATTGTGATAATACCTCCGTCGCATCCCAACTTCTAAAAATCCAGCACGTTGATAGATCCGGCCTGCCATCCCATGCGCCGAAGACGCCCTCATCTCCAGATCGATCTCAGCGGCTCCAGCCAATTTCAGTTCCTGAAGAACCGCCAGCAAGAGCGACGCCCCGAACCCATATCCCTGCGCCTTCACTTCCACAGCAATCGATTCAATCTCACCCTGTGGAGGGATTACGCTCGCGACCACAAATCCAACCAGGTCAGAGGCATACTCACCCACCAGTGCAATACGCCGCACTCCATCCCCGGTCGCAATCGCGGTCTCGTAGTTCGCCCTTGGCCATTGCGGCGCGGTAGGCAATGCCGACGCGATCGCCACTACCCGTTCGATATCCTCATCCGTCATCCTGCGGATCGCCAATCCGGCGCCAGGATTAAGGTGATTCATAGCTCAGCCCAGCCTCGCGCTTACCTTTGCATCCGCCCCACGCAGGTAATACCCGTCCAGCGAAGCTATGTCGGCGAACTCTCCCGCCCGCCATTTGTTCAGGGAATACCTGAGCACCGCAGCCGCCGAAGGCGCCTCTACCCGAATCAAATCAGGTTCGCCATAAAGCTCTTCGAGCAGTTGCGCCACGGTCTCCTCGCAAACCGCCACCCGCCCCTTCAGCCCGCCCATGGCATTGATCTCGCCCGCTGTCAACAGCATTTCCTGCGCTACGCCCTCGGAATACATTCCACAGTAGAACTGCCCCCGATGTGCATCCAGCACAGCGCACGAAGCACCAGCAGTGTCTGCCAGCAAAGCCAGCCGCGACACCGTAACCACCGGAATCGACCCCGCTTCAGCCAGTGCCTTCACCGCCGCCAGCCCAATCCGAATCCCGGTAAAGCTTCCCGGCCCTGCCACCGCCACAACCCCCGCCAGTTCGCCGGCCACTGCGCCGGCTTCATCCAGCAGATCGCCAATTGCCCCCACCAGCGCCGCAGCATACTCCCTGCCTGCCAGCGCGGTCTCGCCAACGATCAACAAGCCCTCCTCCGTCAATCGTCCCAGCGCAATCGACCCCGAAGGTCCGCAGGTATCCACACCCAGCAGCAGAGCGCTCAATGTCCAACCTCCGCGCCGGTCTCTACCAGCTCCAGCAGCACACCATTCGCGCTCGAAGGATGCACAAACACATACCTGTGACCACCTGCACCCACCTGAATCGTCTCCGAAACCAGCCGCACGCCCTGCGCCCTCAGCTTTTCCACCGTAGCCGCCAAATCCGAAACCCGCAACGCGATGTGGTGTAATCCCTCACCACGTTTGGCAATAAACCGGCTTACCGCCGAATCCGGCTCCGTAGCCTCCAGCAGTTCGATGCGGCTCTCTCCCACCGCCAGCATCAGCACCCGCACACGCTCCTGCGCAATCTCCTCGATCCCAGAAGCGGGAACCCCAAGCGCTGCGTACAACCCTTGCGAATCCACAATCGACCGCACGGCAATCCCCAAATGATCCAAAACCGCCCCTTCAACTGAAGAAATTTTCGCCTCGAAGACAGGCCGGGGATTTATCCCCGGCAATATGGCGGCATGCTGAATGTGGCCTTTAGGCCCTGAGGTGAGCTTTCCTGACAATGCCAGCAAATCCAACGCCGCCAAAACGTCCGCCACACCCTCGCCTGTCGTGGCCACGGTCTTCAAAACTGTCGTCGGAGCCGTGGCATGTCCCCCTGCAACCACCGCCGACAGAGCTATCATCTCCCCAATCTCCGCCTCCAACCTCTCAATCCCCGGTCCATCGGCCTTGTTCAGCACAAACACGGAAGCAATCTCTAGCACCCCCGCCTTCAGGGACTGAACAGCATCGCCCATCCCCGGCACCAGTACCACCGCCACCGCGTCGGCCAGCCCCACCACCTCAATCTCGCCCTGCCCCACACCCGTCGTCTCGATGAGCAGCACATCGATGCCCGAGGCCTCAATCACCGTCAGCACATCGTCCGTAGCTCGCGCAAGCCCACCCAGATGCCCGCGCGTCGCCATCGAACGCATGTAGACGCTGGGATCACCCGACAGGTCTGCCAGCCGAATCCGGTCTCCAAGAATCGCGCCACCCGAATACGGACTCGAAGGATCGACCGCCACAATCCCTACCCGGCGCCCCTGCCTGCGCAATTCTCGCGTCAGCCCATCCACCAGAGTGCTCTTCCCCGCCCCGGCAGGCCCGGTGATCCCCACCCGGAATGCTCGCGGCTGGTTCTTCATAGCATCCCGGCAAAGCCCCAGCAACTCCCGCGCCTCCGCAGCTCCATCCTCCACCAGCGAAACAGCCCTCGCCAGCGCGCGAGTCTCCCCAGCGCGCAGTCCGGCAAACAGCCGCACCACCCCAGCATTCCCAACGAATTCCAAGGGATCACTCATCGTCGTCATCGTCCATCGGCCAGACCGTCAACCGCAGCCAAATACCCTTTGAAACTGTTAGTCTGAGAGCTGTCAGCAAGAGCAAATTTCAGTCAAAAGGACCGATCGTTTGGCGGCGGCAACTCTCACCTTCCACGATACATGGCGGCCCAAAGCAAATCCCTGGGTTATCGCCATCACCGTGACTCTGGCAACGTTCATGGAGGCGCTCGACACCTCCATCGTCAACGTCGCCATGCCACACATCTCCGGCACCCTCTCCGCCAGCCGAGATGAAGCTACCTGGGTTCTCACCAGCTATCTGGTCGCCAACGCGGTCGTCCTTCCTATCTCCGGTTGGATCGCCAACCGCATCGGCCGCAAGCGCTTCTATATGAGCTGCGTCTTCTGCTTCACCATCGCCTCGCTGCTCTGCGGTCTCGCCCCGTCGCTGCCCCTGCTGGTCTTCTTCCGCGTCGTCCAAGGAGCAGCCGGTGGCGGCCTTCAACCTAGCGAGCAGGCCATTCTCGCCGACACCTTCCCGCCCGAAAAACGCAGCATGGCTTTTGCCGTCTATGGCATGGCCGTCGTCCTCGCGCCTGCGCTCGGGCCTACCTTTGGCGGCTGGATCGTCGATGGAGCAAGCTGGCGCTGGCTCTTCTTCCTCAATATCCCCGTCGGCATCCTCTCGCTCCTGCTCACTCAACGCCTCGTCGAAGATCCACCGTACCTTGCCGCCCGCCGCAAAAAGCGTGAAGGCATCGACTACTGGGGACTCGGCCTGCTGGTCATCTTCATCGGCAGCCTGCAGATGATGCTCGACAAGGGCCAGGAAGACGATTGGTTCAGCTCTAACTTCATCGTCAGCGCGTGTATCATCTGCTGCTTCAGCTTCGTCTTCTTCCTCTGGCGCGAACTCTCAGTCGACCACCCCATCGTCGACCTTCACCTCTTCAAGCGGCGCAACATCGCCATGACGCAGTTCGTGATGTTCATGGTGGGAGCCAGCCTCTACTCCACGACCGTTCTCATCCCGCAATATCTGCAGGAAGTCATGGGCTACTCCGCACGGCAGGCCGGCGAAGCTATCTCTACCGGAGGACTGGTGCTGATGTTCCTCTTTCCCGTCGCCGGAGCACTCGCGCCTAAATTTGACCCCCGCGTTCTGGTCGCTACTGGCTTCGCCATCACCACCTACGGTCTCTTCCGCATGACCAACATCAACCAGAACATCAACTTCGGCCTTGCCGTAAGCTGGCGCGCCGTCATCGCCGTCGGCCTGCCCTTCCTCTTTATCCCCATCAATACGCTCTGTTACGCCGGCGTGCCGCAGGAGAAGAACAACGAAGTCTCGGGCCTCACCGCGCTAAGCCGCAACGTCGGCGGCAGCTTCGGCATCAGCTTCGTCACCACGCTGCTGGCCCGCTTCTCTCAGCGCCACCAGGCCATGCTCATCCGCCACACCGTAGAGGGCAACGGCCCCTTCGACCGCCTCAAATCCGGCATGGCCGCCGCCTGGACCCACAACGGCTGGTCTGGCCCCGACTCCACTTTCCACGCCGGAGCCCAGATCTACGGCATGATGCTCTCCCAAGCCCGCACCCTGGCCTACGTTGACGTCACCTGGATCCTCGTAGGCTTCACCGGCATCCTCATCCCCCTGCCCTTCCTGATGAACCGCCCCAAAAAAGGCGCCAAAGTCGAGATGGCCCACTAATGACTTCCTAGGGCCGCAATAGACTTGTCATCCTGAGCCAGAAAAATAATTTGTCATCCTGAGCGTAGCGAAGGACCCACAGCCGCCCCTGCTATTGTCCTCATCTTTATTATTTGTCAGTCCCAAAGGGAATCTGCTTTTGATGCACATAAATGCAGCAACGGATTCCCATAAACTTAGAACTCTCATAGCACCAGCTACTCTTGCGATTCTTAGACTCTAGAACCGAATACGCCAGTTTTGTGCAATCTTGAGGGCCTAAATCCCCGCTAACTCATTGCTATACTCATTCGATGAAATTACTCGCTCTCCCGCTCGCTGCTTTTTCAATCACCATTTCTCTAGCCGCACAGGAGACAACATCCGCTTCCAACTCGAAGGCAATCTTTGAGCATGCCAAGGCAGCAACTGTACTGATACTCGCAGGTGAAGGAGCCGGTCGCCTCAACTCCACCGCCTCAGGTGTCATCATCTCCAAGAGCGGCGTCATCTTGACTGCGTTGCATGCCGTGAAAGGAGCCGTTGAGGTCTAGGTTCGCCTCGCAAATGGCGATGTGTTCGACCGATTCCAGCTCCTGGGCGCGGATGAGCGACGGGACATAGCTACGCTCAAAATCTCGGCAGGTGAGCTTCCAACGCTGTCAACTGGCAGCACGACAACTATCGCTCAAGGTGACCCGATCTACGCCGTGACCAACGCAGACGGGCTCTCCTGGTCGGCCACGGAGGGAATCCTATCCGCAATCCGACCCGCCGAAGAAGTCTCCGGCGCAGGCTCAGGCTTTCGTCTTTTGCAATTCACTGCTCCTGTCGCGCCCGGGTCAAGCGGTGGCGCCCTTTTGGATCGTTCAGGAGCGGTCATCGGTATCATCACTGGTGGAAAGGGGTCCGCTGCCTTTGCCGTCCCTATAGAAAACGTACTCGGCCTGCGAGACTCTGGGCACCCTATCGCCCTCGGCCAAGGCGCATCCCTTGAACTTCCGTCAAAGGCGGCTGCAAGTATCCCACAATCCAGCGAAGCCATAGCGAATTCGAACCCAAAGCTGGCCCTCAAAAATGCTAAAACGGTCTTCATTCACTCAAAGACTTCATTCCTCACCGTCGACACACTCGACCGCGCCCTCGCACTACAAAAAGATTGGCCCAAACTCGGCCTGACTATCGTTGCGGACCAACGCGTCGCCGATCTTCTTATCGAGATAGACCGGCCTCTCTTCACCTACGTCCACACCTTTGTGTTGTTGGACAAGAAGACCTCCATCGTACTTGCTTCTGGAAAAGTAACAGCGTTCGACGGCACAATTGCGTCAGACGGCTTAGCCAAGAACATAGTGAAAATCTTCGCCGCAGAACGTCTCCCAGCGACAATAAAGAACTGACGTCGGGTTATCCATCCTTGACGCCCCTTTACGTCAAGGATGGATAACCATCAATGCCCGCCCGACCCCATTCCAATTCACATGCAACATAAAATGCGCTTGACATGCAATTAAATACTTGCCTATTCTAGAGACATGCAGGTATTTACTTGCATATTTCTCCAGACCCAGAAAGTCAATATGGACGAAATGGACAAAGTATTCAAGGCTCTGGCCGATCCCAGCAGAAGGCGTCTGCTCGACCGCCTTCACGTGAAAAACGGCCAGTCGCTAAACGAACTGCGCGATGGACTTGAGATGACACGCCAGGCGGTGACACAGCATCTCGCCTTGCTTGAACAGGCAAATCTTGTCGCCGTCCAGCGCAAGGGCCGCGAAAAACTGCACTTCCTCAATCCCGTCCCTGTCTACGAAATCTACGCCCGCTGGATTCGAAAATTCGAGCAACAACCTCTCAGCGCACTCCACGATCTCAAAGTCAATCTGGAAAGGAAATCCGATGAAAAATGACGTCACCCGCTTCGTTTATGTCACCTTCATCCGCACTACCCCGGACCGCCTATGGTCCGCGCTCACGACCCCGACTTTTGTGAAACAGTTTTGGTTCGGCATGACCATCGAAACCGAATGGAAAGCCGGTTCGCCATGGAAGCTTCTCTTCCCCGACGGCCGTGTCGCCGACGCCGGAGAAATCGCCGCCTTCGACCCGCCCACCCGTTTCGTCATCAAATGGCGCAACGAATGGAAGCCGGAACTCAAGGCCGAAGGATTTTCTCATTGCACCTTCGAGTTGGAACCGCTCGACGGTGTCGTGAAACTCACCGTTACCCACGAAATCGAACTCGCGGATTCAAAGCTGATCCAAGCCGTCTCCGGTGGCTGGCCGCAAATTCTATCCAACCTCAAATCGCTTTTGGAAACCGGCGAAGCCGCCCTCAAGAGCTCAGTCGGCAAGCACTAACGCCCAAGCGAACCACCGGGTGCCCGGGTCTCGCCTCTGAGACCTGGGTTTCCCTAGACCGGACGGAGTCCTTCATGAACGCCACACACCGTGTTCCACACCGCACCGCTATCGTCCGAAAACACGAAATCCCCATTCGCTGCAACAAGGCATAAACGCCCTATAAAATCCGCAACTCGAATCGCATGAAAACAAAACACATGCAACAAACCTCGCCAACACCTTCCCACTCGGCAAAAATTGCCAATCGTGGAACAATGTGTCGGGCGTGCACAAAGAACAGCTAACTCCACTGCAATGTAAACAGCGAATCAGCCGGCAGATCGACGTCCAGCCCCTGCGCTCCATGCACTAACTGAACCCGCCGCTCATCGCCGCGATTGGCAAGTACTATCACTATGCTCCCATCGGGATTGCGGAAGCCTGCGTGCGTCAGTGACTTCGACACTTTGTTCTCGATAAGGCCGCCGGTTGACGCGGCTTCCACCCCATTGGTCGCGAAGGCCTTCGCCCCACGCCGTATGTGCCTGGAGTAGTGTGCAAACGCCAGGTACTGTCCGCTTTTTGTCACCTTGTGGGAACCGTTCTCGATGGTGATCATGCCGCCGCATGGAAACGGCCCGATATTCGGATTGCCTTTCTCATCCAGCGCCACATTCCATGCCGTGATCGACCGCGTCCAGTTGTTCAGGGCCCCGTTGAAGATCTCGCCCCACTTGGCCCAATCTGTCGAATAATCCGGTGCCGTAATGTCCGGGCCGCCTTCGGTCCAGTACGCATTCTTCTCCGGAAACGCCTCATGCACCCGCGTCATCGCCGTAGCATCGCCCACATACGGGTGCCACGCGATGCCGTCGATGTACTCATACGCCTTTGGATCGGACAGTTCCGCCATCGCCCGGCCCCAGAGATTGTAGTTATGATCCAACACCCAGATCTTGGTCTTGAATCCGGCCTGGCGCAGTGTCGGCCCAAGATGGTCTTTCACAAACTCAATCTCGTACTCCTGTCCCCATAGACAGGCGGGCATACGGCTGTCCTGATCGGCATCTACCTCGTTCTGCACGGTAACTGCATCGATCCGTACGCCCTCCGACTTATACTCTTCGAGAAACTTCAGAAAGTACTTCGCGTACGGCTCGTAACTATGCTTGCGCATCGCGCCGCCCAGCATGGAACTGCCGGTCTTCATCCATCCTGGCGGAGTCCACGGCGACGAAAACAAGAACATCTCGGGATTCGCTTTGCGCACCTCGCGCAGCATGGGCAGAATGTAGGCCTTGTCGTGATCGATGGAAAACTTCTTCAGCTCGGGATCGGGCGTGTCGCTCTCGTCAAAGGTATAAGCTGAGCGCGAGTAATCGCTGGCGCCAATGCACGTCCTGCAAACATTGAGTCCCATCTCCCTCTCTGAGAAGAGATCGTGCATCACTGCCTCCCGCTCCGCCGCAGGCAACTGACTCAACACATAACAGGTGGCATCTGTCAGCGCGCCGCCAAAACCCAGAATCTCCTGCTTTGTTGTCCCCGGATCAAGCACGATCGCGTCCGCCGCAATTCCCTGTGCCGGCCTCCAACTCAGTGACTCGGCAACTGCATGGCGTTTGTCGCGATAGGTTGCCCAGACCTTGACCGGCCCGGCTGTATCCGCTGCCCAGACTGGCACTGCCTTTGCTACCGCCAAAGCCGCAGCCGCACCGGAAGCCGCCTTCAAAAATCCCCTGCGCGAACTTGCCCGCATTCCGCCCTCCTCAAAGCTCAAACGTTTTTGCACTGCGAATCATACCAGTCCGATCCGCGGCGCGGCTCTTGAATTCATCTGGCACGGAACTCGTCCCACAACCATATCGCCGACCCATTTATAGTGACAAGAATGAGTAATTCCCCGGCCCAGCCCATGATCGACCTCGTCGGCGTCGGGCTCAACGCAACCGACATGCTGATCCCGCTCGCGCATCATCCCGAGCAGGGCTCCAAGGTCGAATACCAAACCGCAACGATCTTGCCGGGCGGCCAGGTAGCATCCACAGTCGTCGCCTGCCAGCACTGGGGCCTGCGCACCCGCTACGTCGGCAAGCTCGGCCAGGATGATTTCGGCAGCCTCCACGCCCGCGAGTTCGCCCGCACCGGTGTCGAAGCCCAGATCATCACCGTCTCCGAAGGCTCCAGTCCGCAGTCGATCATCCTCGTCAATCCCGAAGGCGAACGCACCGTGCTTTGCCAGCGCGATCCGCGGCTGATCCTCAAGCCTGAAGAGCTTAAGCGCGAATGGATCGTCAATGCCCGCGCCCTTCATGTGGATGGCTTTGACACCGCAGCCGCAACGCAGGCAGCGCAATGGGCGCGCGAGGCTGGAATCCCAGTCATCGCCGACCTCGATGAGATTTATTCCGGCGTTGAAACACTGCTCGAAAACATCGACTATCTCATCGTCAGCCGCGATTTCCCCTGCCGTCTTACACGGGAGAGAAACCTGGAGTCGGCGCTGCCTAACATCCAGCGCCGCTATGGCAACCGGCTTACAGCAGCAACGCTCGGCGAAGAGGGTGTTGTGGCATGGGACGGCAAGCGCCTTCATCATGCCGCCGCCTACCGCGTTCCGGTCAAGGACACTACCGGCGCAGGAGACATTTTCCATGCCGGCTTTATCTATGCATTGCTGCAGGACTGGCCTTTGCAACGGCAGCTCGACTTCGCCTGCGCCGCCGCTGCGCTCAACTGCACCGCATCCGGCGCGCGCGGAGGCATCCAGCCCGTTGAGGTTATCGAAGAGCTGATGGCCACCTGTCCCCGGATGCCCAGCGCGCTCTCCGTTGCGCGCTAGTCCAGAAAATTGCTTCATCCGATTTTCTTCATTGCAAATTACAAATTTTGGCGAAAACGCCTCCGTGGAACGCATTGTGTCTTCGATTGCTCATGCTGGTGAGTCCCAGCGTAGAAATCCTTTTTCGGAGGCCCAAATAAAACGATTGAGCCCTAATCTACTTGTCAGAGGAGACACCTATCCTCCGGCCTGCGCAGCTTTCTTCGCTGCGCTCCTCACGCTCATTCCCCTTACCGCTCCCGCCCAGGGCTCCGGCACCGTTCCCCGCGGTCACCGGTGTCCCGCGCGTCGATAAGCTTTTCAGCCAAGTAACCATCGACAAAAAGATGACCCTGATTCGCGATGCATCGGAACCGTGAGCGACAAATCAGAGCCAGAGGCTTGATGAAAAACCCCTTTGTGAGGCTGATATTGGCGGGAATGCAAGAGCCCGGGGCTAAAGCCCATTGAATTTGAAGCCTTTGTCAGGCGCATAAATGCCCCTGCTCCCTCCCGAAAGGCTTCGTCAGCAGTCTGTCGGGCTTTCAGCCCTTCAGCTCGATGACAAAGTTGATTTGAGGCAAATCAGGGATGGCAGGGGCTAAAGCCCTCTTGATTTGGTTGATCTTATCGGGATGACTCAAGTCTGCCCTTTTACAAATCTTTTGATGGAAGTTTTTCATCAAGCTGGGCCGGCTATTTAGCCGGCATTCCGCGTCTTGGCATTCCGCCCGTTCGCATGACCGCTGCCGAAGGCTTTGCAGAGGGTGAAGCAGATGAAAACCTGTGTTTCTGGTAAGCGTCCGAAGCTACAAACTTAGGACGCTTACCCTTCAGATGCATTTGAAAAGCCTCGAAATCCGACTTCGCCGCAACTCTGAAACTCACTCCACTTAGGACAAGGCTATCTCACTGCGCCGTACCAACGGAGACGTTTCCGGCCTTCGACTCGAGCTTGATGGGAGCGCCTGACCCCACCGTTACAATCCCTGGCGCCGGCGGCGGTCCTGGGGTCGACGTCGCCGACCTGTCATCGATGCTCGCGACCCCGGCATCGACTGTGGCCGTGATAGTCGCCTGGTACCCCGCTGGACGCGACACGGCTATATTGCCGGCCTGGGTCGTTGCGGATAAACCCGCACCGCTCCAGGACGCTCCGGACAAGCTAGCGCCGATGTTACCCGCTGTAGTATCGACGGTCACCTGGCCATTCACGTTGCTTAGCGAAATATTCCCCTTTGTGCTATTGACGGTCGCCTTGCCATCCACATTGCTCAGAGATGTATTCCCCGCAGTAGGAGTGAGCTGTAACGTCGCGTCGTAGTTGTCGACGGACATATTGCCTGCGGCGGACTTCAGCGTCAGATTGGTAGTTGGGGCTGTAAAGACCTCGTAGTCGATCTGAAGCATTTCTGGAAAGTCGACCTTGTCCGGCGTAGCAGAAACGCTGCCGTTGGCTGTGGAAACGACCACGCTTTTCGCAAGAGTTGTCGCTGTTGCTTCATCGGCTGCCTGGGCGATGATGCGTGCATACACCGTAAATGCAGATAACTTGTCCTGGCCATGTCCGGCCAGGTTCCCGGCGACGGTTGTGACGTTGAGGCTGGGCGTTATCTGCGGATTCTGTTGGGTAATAAGACAGACCTGGGTATACGTCTGTTCCGTGTTGTTGACAGAGACCTGGACGGGTTGCGGATAGCCATTGCACGAGAGAGTAGTTGCCGGAGAGCCAGAGTCGTTACCGCCACCACCGCCACCACCGCCGGTGCCGCCACCGGTACCGCCACCACCGCTACCGCTGCATGCCGACAACACGCAACATAGTGCCGTTGCACAAACCAGGTAAGCGGAAGCCTTTCTTCCGCGCATGAATGCATTCAGACCCGTGATCATAAGAAGCTCCAATTGGCTGATGAAATAAGGTTGACCGACGTCGAACCCGCCGGCGAATAGACCCGCGACCAAAGTGCAGGATTGCGATTGACCGTGCCACACCATGGAAATCAGGGAGGACCGTTCTTTGATCGGCCGATGGAGTATGCCCGGCGCTTGAATGCGGAGAGTGTGGCAATCGAGACAGCACACTCTCCGCATCGCCAGGAGGAACGAGGATCAGAGGTTAGTTCGAGTTGGTCCGTACGGTGACATTGCCTGCAACGGTGCTCAGCTGAATCGGTTGAAGGCAAGGATCGGAGATCCTCTTCTCCACAGGCGTAAACTGAGTTAGGTGCCGATTATTCCCTTCGCGGGCAGAATTTTTTCTCAATTCTCCTCTGGCAGATTCGCGGGTTTCAAAGTCAGCATCGAAGGCGATACCTCCAACAATCCCGCTCAGGTTCGCTTGGCCTGGCAAACCCCAGAAGAAATCCCGCGAGAGCCGATCTCGCGGGATCTCATGTGCCTTTTGCTCAGCTTTAATCTAACTCTGCGCCTGCAATTTGAGCAGAAACTCTGCCTGATAGTCGAAGGAATTGACCCCGCTGCCATTGAAGCGCCGTATGGCATACGGCCAGTCGCAGCCGATCTTATCCCGCTGCGGCACGTTGCTATAGCTCCCCGCGTGATATTGCGTCTGAGCATATGTCCCTTGCGCGCCGTCGTAGTAAGGCGTCACCCCCGAGGTGATCGTCACCTTCGGCGCATTCTTCGCGCAGTTCACGCAATCGGTGAGATAACGCGCATCGCTCTGCGCATATTTGCAGGTTACCAACGGGCCACTGCCCTTCTCAGCGATGCGGTCATCCGCCTTATCCGTCGGACCTGCCACCCAATTGTTGAACTTGTCCAGCATCTCGCTCACCGTCTTACTGACATTCTTCACCGGGTCCAGGATGAACGATGGCACCTCGGCGTCGTCCGTGCCGGCGGTAGGCGGATGATGAAAGAGGGTGTATTGCCCCACGCCATAGCCGCGTGACGTGATGCGTGCTGGATTGTTTTTGTCGTTGCGGTCCAGGCCTATGGTTACGAAGGTATCGATGTTGCCCCGCGCCGGCGTCTGATAGTGGCGCAGGCCGCTCTCCTGCTGCAGAATCGCCAGCAGAAACGGCAGCGGCACCTGAAGGCCCGCCATTCCTTTCACCGCAGCGAGAGCCCTCTGGTTATCGCCAACGGGATCGGCAGAGTTCGGTATCTTGGGAAAATCCGGGTCGTCCAGCATGGCAGCAATGCAGGCAGCAAACGCCTGATCGGCCTGCCCGGTAAGGTTGCCTTGGTTGTAACTGTTCACCGCGACAGGCGCACTGCCGTCGTTTGAAGTGCTGGCCCCATTGTTGTGTTGCAGGTCATAGGTGAGAGCCGCAACGGCGGTGGCAGTTCCATGGCCGAAAACGCCATCGATCGGCCCGGCAAAATAGCCCAGCGAGCGCAAATCTTTCTGAAGGTCCTGCGCCTGCTGCGAGAACGTATCGCTTGGCTGCAGGACCAGCCCCGGTACAGCATAACTTTGATTTGCCACGGCAAGCCTCCGCTTCTAGTCCAGGTCTATGAACAGATACAAATTAATCCTTGACGAGGTACTTGCCGGCAATCCTAAATCAAAAAATCTCAGAAGCCCATGATGTTGTAGCCGCAGTCCACATAGATCGTTTCTCCGGTGATAGCTCCGGCGAGGTCGCTGGCCAAAAAAGCAGCAGCTCCGCCGACCTCCAGTTGCTTCACATTGCGCCGCAACGGAGATTTTTCCGCATGCGCCCGCAGCATATCGCCCATCTGCCCCACACCACGTCCTGCGAGGGTCATAATCGGCCCTGCCGAAATGGCGTTCACGCGGATGGCCTGCGGCCCAAGAGAAGAGGCAAGATAGCGCACCGTCGCCTCGAGCGCAGCCTTGGCCACACCCATCACGTTGTAATGAGGCACCACCTTTTCCGCACCGAAATATGAGAGCGTGATGACACTGCCACCCTCAGGCATCAGCGGCGCCGCGGCCCGCGACACAGCGATGAGGGAATACACACTGACATCGTGCGCTATACGAAAGCCCTCACGACTGGTATTCACAAACTCACCGCGCAGATCGTCTGCCGGAGCAAACGCAACCGCATGGACGACTACGTCCAGCTTGCCGTAGCGTTCCTTCAACTGCGCAAAGAGTGTATCGATCTCTCCATCGCTCGAGACATCGCATTGAAAACCTTCCGCGCCCGGCAGTTCGTCGATCAATCCCTGCGCCTCGGCCTTCATGCGCTCATTCTGGTAGCAGATAGCCAGTTTGGCCCCACCCTCATGCAATTTCAACGCGATACCCCAGGCAATCGAACGCTTGTTGGCAAGCCCAAATACCACTGCGGTCTTACCTTCAAGATTGATCAAATCAGCCATACAATCCTCACTTTCTTCAAACCCGTTTCGCCAGGCTCCATCGGTTTTGCAAACGCCAATCAGAATAGCAGTCCGGCAATCGACCCAGCTTCAGAACACCGGCCCTCATCCCACTCTCTGCGACGCACAGATTTAGCCGCCCAGGTCCACCAGCTTCACTTTGCCGACGGGCAAATCCAGAAACCGCGAACCTAACCGCTCGAACTTCTCCACTGAATCCGTAGCAAAACAGTGAATGCCGGGTGGTCCAGGCTGACTTACATTACCTTGGTCACCCTGGATCAGCCGTGCCGCTTCCGCTGCTGTGGCTTCTGCCGAATCCACGACCCTCACGCCTGTCGGCAATGTCTTTTCAAAGACCGAACGCAGCAGTGGATAGTGCGTACAGCCGAGGACCAGAGTGTCCGGCGTTTGCCCCGCCGCTTTCGCTTCGGCGAGTAACTCATCCAGATAGATGCGGACGATCTCCGCCGTCACCGGATGATCCACCCAGCCCTCTTCCACCAGCGGCACCAGCAGCGGACAGGCTTTCTCGACAGCACTCAATCCATTTGCCCGGCAGGCGGCTGCATAGGCATGACTGGCAACCGTGGCTTCAGTGGCAATCACCATCACGTCTTTCGTTTTCGAATTTCCGGCGGCAGCAGCGGCTCCGGGCTCGATTACACCCAACACCGGCACGGGCACCGCCTCTTTGATTGCATCCAGAGCCAGCGCACTGGCCGTATTGCACGCGATCACCAGAAACTCCGCCCCTTGCTCCTCGACCAGAAACTGCGCGCTCTCCGCTGCATAGCGGGCAATCGTTCTCTGCGATTTTGAGCCATAGGGCAGCCGGGCTGTATCTCCCAGAAAGGCGTAGTGGGCTCCCGGCATCTGCTGCAGCAGCGCCTTCAAGACAGTGAGCCCGCCGAACCCGGAATCGAATACACCAATCACAGGGCTCTTCGCAGAATTGCTCAAGGCGTTGCCCCCGTCTCCGCAGTTGTCGTCACTGCTTCAGCTGTCAGATACGTCCGCGTCAGATCCGCATGGCCCGCCAGCGTCGCCCGGGAAGCTCCGTCCACCAGAAACCGGACCTCGGTTATCTGCGGCAGATTGGCATGCAGCGTTCCACAAATCGACTCGATCGTCAATGCCTCCGTTTCGATCCCCGAGGGGTGACCGTCCGCAAATGCACCCGCCAGATTCACCACTGCGAGCTGCCCTCCGTTCTTATTTTTTCCACTTACAGGCAGCAAAAACACCTGTGCCACCGCGCGCGGTACTCCAGGCACCGGATGCGTCGCCCCATCTGTCGCATAGATTTCCAGCAACCTGTCCAGCACTGCCCGCGCCCGGGCGCCTGGGTCTTTCGGCAATGGCAGCGATCGCTGCTCCGTCACCAGTGTCCCGTCCGCATCGTTGGCCACCACCAGCGTGGCCTGCTCTGCAGGCGCCACCGCTGGAGCAGTCGTCGGCGCCACGTCTTCGCCCTTCAACAGACGGTCATGGGCGCGCTCCCGCAGCCGCACCAACACCGTCGCCATGGCGATCGAAATGACCAGCAGCACTGCGAAGACAATCTTCTGGTAGCGGGGAATCATGGCTGTCGTCCTCCGCCATGTGCTGGATCAGTTTCCCAGTCCGTCTTCCATTCCAACAAGGCCGCCGCCAGTGTCTCGACGATCTGCGCCTGGTACTGGGCGTCCGTCACATCTCTCACGATGGCGCGATCCGCGTCTCGAACTGGCGCAACCTCGACCGCAACCGCTGGACAGGCCATGCTGTCCACGCCCGGCAGCGAAGCCCGCGCCAGTGTTGCGTGAATCGGGTCCGCTCCTGGGCTGTTCGCGTCTCCACCATGCCCAAATGCTGAATTCAGCACCCCAGCCAGCTTTACACTGCGTGTTACATATGCCGACTGCGCCGTCTTCCAGGCTAGAAAACGGGTTGGCTGGGTAGGGGACAAGGAAGAAACAAACAGATGTACGCCGCTTCCGCTCGACGTTGCATGAAAACTCAGGCAAGCAGCGGCTCCAGCATGGTTTGCGATCTGCGCCCGGGCATCGCCATCAAGATTTACATTGCCTTCGCGAGTGGTCACGACGTTAAAACCGCGCGCCGTCAGGAGCGACCGCAGCCGCACGCTCAGCGCAAGAGTCACCGTCTTTTCGGCGACTGAGGCTCCGACCTGCCCTCCACCATCGTCGCCACCATGGGCTGAGTCCAGCAGAACCACAAAGCGGCCCGGCGTGTTCGTTCGTAAAGGAACTGATGGAGGCGGAGCGCTTGCAGGAAGCTGGGCAGAAGCCAGCAATTTCACCGCAAACAAAACCGCGATTGCAAACCAGGCCGCAATTCGGCTTTGCTTCGACTTGAAGAAGTTGTCATTTTGAGCAGCCATAGGCGACGAAGAACGCGTATTTCTATTTGCGTGTACTGCGGCAGGGCCCTCAACTAGCCTTGAATCCGGGTTGAATTTCAGGTTCAAATCCCGGCCACCGCGGCCAGTACCGACGAAGACTCCAGGCTTATGGGAACTGGATAGCAAGACCCGCCATAAAGTGGATATGTGCGCACCATCCTCATTGTCGTATTTTCCATAGCAGGGGCCGTCGACCTTCGCTCGATTGTATCCCAGCAGCAGGATGAATCGAGTGCGGCCCAGCTCTCTTGAATGGGTTCAAGGCCCGCAGATTGAATGAGTTGGAAAGGAGGCTTCAGTAGGCTGCCGCCGGCGGAGGAAAGATCGATCCCCCGTTCAAGGAGCGGCGATGAAAAGCCGGCATCCGAATCTGTTTCCTGAACGTTCTTCTTCCGTCCCGGTCTTTTCACGATACACAAGCCCTGACAAAACGATGACAACTTGAAAATCGCAACCGTGCTAATATCCTCAACACAATCAGGGCGGACGATGACGAGACTCTCTTTTAGCCGCATACGACAAACCAAGACGACAGCCGGTCCTGAGCGCCTGATTTTCCGCAATCGAATCAGGCACACCGGCACCAAGTCCAGACTTTTGTCCATCGGCATCGTCGTTATTGCCTTGACTGCTTCGCCGACTCGCTGGCTCCTCGCCCAGGAAGATCCGCTCAACACCGTACATGTACCACCCGCGACGGCCGGAGTACCTGCCACGGGGGCCCCAGCGGGCGCTGAAGCCGCCCCACTCACCGGAGAGAATGCCCTCAAGCCAACCCCAGGCTCCCGTATCCGCATGGACGTCGACCTGGTTCTCATTCCCGTTACCATCACCGACCCCATGAATCGCCTGGTCACCGGACTTGAGCAAAATGACTTCTTCATTTACGAAAACAATTCTCTGCAGAAGCTCAAAACCTTTGCCACGGAAGACGCTCCTGTATCTATCGGCATCATCATGGATCTCTCCGGCTCCATGACCTCCAAGCTGATCCGCGCCCGCGACTCCATCCTCCAGTTCATGAAGACCGCCAACCCGCAGGATGAGTTCTATGTCATTGGCTTCAACGACCGCCCGGAGCTGATCGAGGACTTTACCCAGTCCATTGAAGATATTCAGGCGCGGCTGCAGACCGTCCGCAGCGGCCGCCGCACGGCTTTGCTCGATGCCATCTACTACGGTATGGACAAGATGAAGACCGCCCGGAATGAGCGCAAGGCCCTTCTCGTTGTCTCCGATGGTGGCGACAACCGCTCACGTTATACCGAAGGTGAAGTCAAAGCCCAGGTGCGTGAATCCGACGTAGAAATCTACTCCATCGGCATCTTCGACCCCTACGCCCCCACCACCGAGGAGCGCATGGGCCCGGTCCTGCTCAACGATCTCAGTGAAGAAACCGGCGGCCGCATGTTCCGCGTGGATGATCTGGCGGACATGGGCGACATCGCCGTCAAGATCTCCACCGAGCTGCGCAACCAGTACGTGCTCGGATATAACCCCAAGTCCATGCAGCGTGACGGTAAGTGGCGTAAAGTGAAGGTGAAGCTGGTGCCACCGCAGGGCCTGCCTCCTCTGACAGTCCATGCCCGTACCGGTTACTATGCCCCTCTCCACTAACCCGAACGCTCCTCAATATTTGTTCGCTCGCCGGCGTCTCCTGCACCAAATAGATGCCCGGGCGCCCCGCATTTCGCCCTTGAATTGTGGAATTGGTTTGGCGGCGTTCTTCATTCTGTCTACGGCCCTCGTTGCGCAGGCCCCGCAGAAGCCCACGCCTTCTACCACTCCACCTCCGCCTTTTACCGTCGACCGCGACCCTGTACGCTCGCCCGACCCCGACACGCCCTCCACCGCGCCTACCGACACCGTTACCAAGGAGAAGGGCGGCTTTGTCCTGCGCAGCGAAGTTGAGGAAGTCTCTCTCAACATCACTGTTCTCGACAGCCATGGCGCCATCGTCCAGGACCTCCACAAAGGCGACTTCCACGTCCAGGAAGACGGCGTCAACCAGACCGTGCTGAGTTTCCAGCATGCTGACATTCCTGTTTCGATCGGCCTGGTGGTCGACAACTCCGGCTCCATGTATAAGAAGCGGCCCGCGGTCAACCAGTCTTCGCTCGACCTCATCGCCGCCTCCAACCCGCAGGATGAGGCTTTCGTCGTCAACTTCGCCGATGATGCCTACATCGATCAGGAGTTCACCGCGGATATCAACAAACTCCGCGACGGTCTGGCTCACATTGAGTCGCGCGGCGGCACCGCGCTTTACGATGCCGTAGTTGCGTCCGCGGATAAGCTGGCCGCCGATGCCAAGCGCCCCAAGCAGGTCATCGTCATCATCACTGACGGTGAAGACAACGCCAGCACCCTCAATCTTGAACAGGCCATCCGCCGCGTCCAGCAGCTCTCGGGCCCGGTCATCTACTCCATCGGCCTGCTCTTCGGCGATGAGATGTCCAGAGGCGAAGTCCGCCACGCTCGCCGCGCTCTGGAGATGCTCTCTGGCGAAACCGGCGGTATCGCTTTCTTCCCCAAGTCTCTCGACCAGGTCGACCAGATCGCAGCCGAGGTGGCCCGCGATATCCGCAGCCAGTACACGCTCACTTACCACAGCACCAAACCATCCACCGATCAAAGCTTCCGCAAAATCAACGTGACAGCCCAGGCCAAAGGTCAAAGCAAACTGGTCGTTCGCACACGCACCGGGTATTTCCCCTCCGTGAAAAATACCTCCAAGTCAGGATCGGCTGCACCGAAAAAGTGAGCCGATTAACCGTGTTCACGATAGTTGCGTCCGGCATGGCAAGCCAGTTGAAATCGCCAAAGCTGGAACTTCCGTCCCAAAAACGGGACGCTTCGGCGCGCTCCTTCTGGTCACTGAGATTCTTAAAATACCACTGCGATAGACTATAGACTCCATGTCCGTCGCCCCATCCACTTCTGTTTTGCGCATTGCCGATGACATTACCCAACTGGTTGGCTCGACGCCGATGTTGCGTCTGAGCCGCGTCGCACCCCCTTCGGCAGCAACGCTTTTCGCCAAGCTCGAGTTCCTCAACCCCGGCGGCAGCATTAAAGACCGCGCCGCCCTGGGCATGATTCTCGATGCCGAGTCGCGTGGGCTGCTGCACGTAGGCTGCACCATCATCGAAGCCACGGCGGGCAACACCGGTGTGGGGCTGGCGCTGATCGGCGTCAATCGCGGTTACAAAGTGCTGCTCTTCGTGCCTGAAGGCTTTGCGGAAGAGAAGTGCATTCTGATGCGGGGCTTTGGCGCCGAGGTGGTGCGCACTCCGGAGAATGAAGGAATGGCTGGCGCAATCCGCCGGGCGCAGGAGGCTGCTGTAAGCATTCCTGACGCTTTCGTGGCGCTGCAATTTCAGAATCAATCGAATCCCGACTTTCACCATGACACGACCGCCGCTGAAATCTGGGAGCAGATGGAGGGCAGCGTGGATGGCTTCGTCGCGGGCATTGGGACAGGTGGCACCTTCTCCGGCGTGGCGCGCTTTCTGAAGGAACACAATCCGGCCGTCGTTACCGTCGCGGTAGAGACGCAGGGCTCAATTCTGCAAGGTGGTGCGCCGGGAAAGCACAAGGTGGAAGGCATTGGCGTCAGCTTCATTCCCGGGACCTTTCATCGCGAGTTTTGCGACCGGGTCGTGGCTGTCGCGGATGTAGATGCTTTCACGATGGTGAAGCGTCTGGCAGCGGAAGAAGGCCTGCTAGGCGGGTCGAGCGCCGGCGCTATCGTTCATGCCGCAGCAGAGCTAGCTGCGGAACTGGGTCCAGGGAAACGCATTGCACTCATCATTCCCGACTCGGCTGAGCGCTATCTCTCCAAGAAGATCTTCGAAGGTGGCGTGTGAGATTGGTCCGGGTTGCCATTGCACTGATACTTGCCTGCCTTGCCACAGTCACACAAGCGCAGACGCAGGACATAGTCCATGAAAGACCGCTTCACGTTCGCCACTTTTCGGGAAGCGTGGTCGATTCCAAGGGCATGATGGTCAAATATGCGACGGTGGAGCTGTGCAGTCCGAAAGACCACCACGTGTTAGCGTCGACCTTCGCCGATGGCAACGGATATTTTTCCTTCGACGATAAGAAATACGGCAAGCGCGTCGAAATACGGGTCTCGCAAAAGGGATTCAACCCAGCGCGCTATACAGCCATGATTCGGCCATTTGGCGATCAGCATATGAGGCTCGTGCTGCATGTCGCAGCCTGATCTCCGCGATTCTATGTCTGAGGTCTGCGCGATAGACTAGACATATGCCTGAATACAAATACTCGACACTTGCTGTTCATGCCGGACAATATCCTGACGCGCAGACCGGCGCGGTCAATGTCCCGATCTATCTCACCTCTACCTTCGAGCTCGATGGCATCGGCGCGAGCAAAGGCTGGGATTATTCACGCGGTGGCAACCCGACACGCGACCGGCTGGAGGAGGCGCTGAAGGCTCTGGAGGGCGGAACGTGGGCTCGTGTTTTCGGAAGCGGCATGGCTGCAATAACGGCGTTGGTGGCACCGCTGCACGTGGGCGATCACCTGATCTGCTCGCACAATGTGTATGGCGGCACGGCTCGCCTGCTGGACCAGGTGATCAAGAACTACGGCATCGAGATTGAGTACGTCGACCTGACCGACCTGGAGGCGCTTGCGGCAGCGCTCAAACCGGCGACAAAGCTGGTGCACGTGGAGACGCCCACCAATCCGCTGATGCAGTTGACGGATATTGCGGCAGTGGCCGAGCTGGCGCATAAAGCGGGCGCTGAGGTAAGCGTCGACAATACTTTCCTATCGCCTGCATTGCAGAGTCCGCTGACGCTGGGCGCGGATATCGTGATGCACTCAACGACCAAGTTTCTCAATGGGCATTCAGATGGACTGGGCGGCGTGCTGGTGGGGACAAAGCCGCATCATGCGGAGAAATTTCACCTGATGCAGAAGGCGATGGGCGGCATTCTTTCGCCGTTTGAGTCGTACCTGGTGTTGCGCGGCATCAAGACATTGCCCTTGCGCATGAAGCAGCATGACGAGAACGGGCGCGCTGTTGCTGCCTTTCTTGCTGAACACCCCAAGGTACAGAAGATTTTTTATCCCGGTCTGAAGTCGCACCCGCAGCATGAACTCGCGGCGCGGCAGCAGAAGGGTTTCGGCTCCATGATCACGATGGAGTTGGGCTCGCGGGAGGCCGTAGAGCGATTCCTGAAGTCGTTAAAAGTGTTTCTCAACGCCGAGTCGCTGGGCGGGGTGGAGTCGCTGGCTTCGCATTCAGCGACCACGACCCATGCGGCGCTGACCGAGGAACGGCGGGCAGAGATCGGAATCACGCAGGGGCTGGTGCGGCTCTCGGTGGGGATTGAGGACAAGGACGACCTGATCGCGGACCTGACACAGGCGCTGGAGGCGATTTAGGGTCGCCTCTCCGGTGCTTTGTTCCGCGTGGAACATTCCTAAGCCGAACTTGAGCCGTTTCATGTCAAGCATAATTTGTCGCATCCGGCTGATTTGGATGGGCTTGAGTTTGCATAGAATTCGGGTGGTTTGTGATCCGGGTTGGGACCGGCGGTGATATAGCCAAAAGGCTATTTTTTGGCGAAGAAGGACATCCTCCACTTCGCGAAGGATGACGAACAAAAGAGCTAAGGAACGACAAGCGAGAAAATGGATCTAGTTCAGGGTAACTACGATCTTGCGTGTATCGCCACCGGTTGAGGTGATGGAGATTTCACCGTCGGCGTGCTTGCGGATGCTCTTGAATTTTTCACCCCACTCAACCAGGAGGATGGCGTCCGGCGTGCGCAGTTCTTCGAGGCCGAGAGAGTCAAGCTGGCGCTCGGCGTCGAGCCGGTAGAGGTCTAGATGCATGAGCTTGACCGGCTTGCCTTCGAGCGAGCCTGAGTACTCGTGGATGAGTGTAAACGTAGGGCTGGTGACTTCATCCTTGTCGGCTGCGCCGAGCGCGGTGGCGATGCCTTTGACCAGGGTGGTTTTGCCGGCGCCTAGATCTCCGGTAAGGATGAGCAGGCGCGGCGGCGTGAGCAGCTCGGCCAGCTTGCGGCCGATGGCGATGGTGCCGGCGCTGGACTTACTTGTAAATTCAAGTGTCTCGGATTCGCGGACGGTGCCTTCAGCTTTGCTCATAGAGCTCCTTCGAGGTGGTTGGCAACGGATACCGCTTTCGAAACCTTATTCGACCGGCAGACCCTGCAACCAACAATACCCCGAGTCGGCCTGTGGATGAAACCGAAATGCCTTATATAAATTTGCAAGCGAGTCGGTAGCGAGAAGCGTGTGCTGGCTCCCGCCGATCGCGTCTGTTTGGACGGTGATGTCGGCGGCGAGACCGTGGAGATAGACGGCGGCTTCGACTGCCCTCTTTGGATCGCTGGGATGCTGGGCGAGCAGGCCGGCGACCATGCCGGTGAGCAGGTCGCCGCTGCCGCCTTTGGCCATTCCAGGATTGCCGGTTGTGTTGATGGCGACGCTACCGTCCGGATGGGCGATCAATGTGCGCCAGCCTTTCAGGACCAGAATGACTTGGTTGCGGGCCGCGAAGTCACGGGCGATTCGGATGCGGTCAGCCTGGACCTGTTTGGTATCGAGGCCGGTAAGGCGCGCCATTTCGCCGGGATGCGGAGTGAGGACCAGAGTGCGATTGGCGGCAATCGCAGGAAGCCGGTCGATCTGGGTGGCGAGAGCGTTGAGACCATCCGCGTCCACCACGGCGGGGAGACGGCTTTCGGAGAGCAGGCCCATAACAAACTCGATGGCTTCTGGCGTGGTGCTCAGGCCGGGACCGATGGCGAGCACTGTCATGCGATGAAGCAAGGCTTTGAGGCTCTCCGGGGCTAGATTGTCGGTGGAGATTTCTCCTGCGGGCGTGGTGGCGAGGGCCTGGGTCATCAGTTCGGGCGCGATAGCCGCGACAAGGGGTAGGACTGATGGCGCCACGGCGGCAGTGACCAAACCGGCCCCGGTGCGCAGGGCGGCGAGCGAGGCCATGGCGGGCGCTCCTGATTTGCCCGTGCTGCCGCCGATGACCAGCACGTGGCCGAACATACCCTTGTTGGAGTCGGCTGGTCGTTCGCGGTCCGTGATGGATTTGGCCGCGCCGGACCAGTGGAGATTGAGGCTGGAGACGATGGCCTCGTCGGGCGAGCCGATAGGAGCGACAACGATTGGCTGACGGATGCTACGTGTCAGTTGGCCGAAGACATGCGCAGGCTTCGGCGCGGTGAAGGTAACGACGGCATCGGCGGGATAGGCGTTCTCCGCGGTGGCTTCGGTGGAGTCGGCATCCCAGCCGGAGGGGAGATCGATGGCTAGCATGGACGGTAAAGATGGCTGTGATTTGAGCCATGCGAGAGCTTCCAGTGGAAGGCCGCGCAGCGGTGGTTTGAAGCCGGTGCCGAGGACGGCATCGAGGATCAGGTCTGCCTTCAAAATGGCGACGTGTTGGGGCAGTTCTTCAGCCGTGGTGATGATTGTGATTGGAGCGTTCGGAACGGCTTTCAATTCGGACCAGGCCTGGGCGGCGTCGCCTTTCAGGCCTTCGGGTTCGCCGAGAAGGAGTGTCGTGGCTTCGAGTCCGGATTCGATGAGGAGGCGCGCGGTCATGAGACCGTCGCCGCCGTTATTGCCGCGTCCGCAGAGGATAGTGATGCGGTGGGCTTGAGGAAAATGCTCGCGGACGAAGGTGGCGACAGAGTTTGCAGCATTCCGCATCAGGTCGATCGACGGAATGCCGAACTGCTCGGTGGTGACGTGGTCGCAGGTCTGCATTTCGGTGGCGGAGAGAATTTTCATAAATGTCATGGTAGTGGAATGCGTAGGTTGCTACTGAGTCGATACGGGCAAATCGGTTCGCACTTCGCACGAATCAGGCCAAGCCACAACCACCCCAACGACGTAGACCTGTCGTTGGGGACCCCGGAAAATTAAACGTGGCGAAGGTGGGGCACCCTATGCCTTATTCGGGACGATGACTTCGAAGGGCCGCATCATTTCGTTGGCTGCGTGTTCGAGCAGGTGGCAGTGCCAGACGTATCGGCCTGAGTATCCGCGAAAAGGGACGATGATGCGAGTGACGGTCTCCGGATGGACCTGGACGGTGTCTTTCCAGCCGCGTTCATTGGGCTCAGGCGGGGCGGCATCGCCAACGTATTCGAACTTGTTGTAGTTGAGGTAGTCATCTACGTCGAAGGCGCGGCGGTCGAGGATCTGAAAGCGGACCAGGTGCAGGTGGATGGGATGGTTATCCTGCGTAGTGTTGACGAAGCTCCAGATCTCGGTGGAATCGAGCACCGGCTTTTCCGTCACCGGCTCATGCCAATACTGGCCGTTGAGCAGCATGAGCATGATGCGGGTCTTGGGGTTCATGTACTCGTTCAAGGTGAAGGAGCGGGTCTTGACGGCTGTGGACTCGGGGATGCGGTCGATGACGCGCAGAATCGCGGGCATTTGCGGCGACGCAGGTTTGGACACAGCTTCAGCAGCAGCGCGAGGCGCGACGCGGAACTGCATGATGGTGAGTTTCTGATCCTGCAACGTGAACTCAGTACCGGCCAGCGAAGAGAAGTCGATGAGCAGGTCGGCACGTTCGGCAGGCGAGAGCATAAGCTCTTTCAATTCGACGGGAGCGGGCAACAGTCCCTGATCGGTACCGATCTGGTGGAAGGCGTGGCCGTTGGAGAGCGAGAAGCGATAGGCGCGCGAGTTGGAGCTGTTGAGCAGGCGAATGCGGTAGAGACGCGGCTCGACTTCAAGATAGGGGAAGATGGTGCCGTTGGCGAGGATCACGTCGCCGTAGATCTCCGAGACCCAGGGCGCGGTGGGGTCGCCGGAGTCGGGATAGTGCAGGCCGCCGTCGGCATAGAAGAAGCGGTCGCAGATGGCGAGTGGGATTTCATATTTGCCGCTGGGCAGATTGAGCTTGTCTTCCGCTTCATCGCGGATGAGGAAAAAGCCGAAGAGACCTGCGTATTGATTGAGGCGTTCAAGGCCCATGGCGTGGTCGTGATACCAGAGCGTGGCGGCTTCCTGATTCATGGGGTAGAGGGCTGTGTAGCTTTGGCCTTGAGTCTTCCAGTCTTCCGGATACCCGTCACTCTCAGGTGGCACGCAGGCACCGTGAACGTGGATGGCCGTGCGAACCTCGGGGAGGTCTTTGCCTGCTCCGCAGAGGTTGTGGTCGATGGGCAGAAAGTGTTGCGCGGGCAGCTCATTGACCCACTCGACGAGGATGGGCTGGTCTTTGCGCGCTTCAATCGTTGGGCCGGGGGCGGAGTTGCCATAGCTCCAGATGCTGGTGGGCGGCAGGTCGTGATGGACGCGCACATCGACGCGGCGCATGGCGATGCGGTAATAGGGAATCTGTTCTGCGGGACGGCTGGGATGAGGCCGGGTGCCTGACTTTACATGCACCGGCGGCATGGGCAGCGGGTCGACGAAGCGCGCCAGCCGCTCGGGGTGCAGCCAGGGACGGACCGGCTTCGCTGCGGGATTGCCGGGCGCGGGATGTTCGGAAGCCATGCCGGGCATGACGGAGTGGCTGGGCGACTGGGCCAAGAGTGCGAGATTGCCGAGAAGGCCGGTTTGCCCTGCCGCGAGGGTGGCGGTGAGACGTGCGCCACGCAGGAGAAGGTTTCTCCGTGAAGAGTCCATGAAAAGAGGATGCCGCTTTCTTGTTTCAAATAGACAAATCCGCTGCGCGCATCAGCAATCGATGTGCGCAGCGGAGGCTTGCTGTGAGACGCGGGCTGGTTTACCAGCCGCGCTTGATGGCGCCGGTATCGGGGTCGAGGATGAGCTTGCGCTCGCGAACCTCCCAGCGGGGACGGTTGAAGTTGAACATGGGCTCGATGGAGTTGGCGATGGTGTCGAAGGAGCCGCCAGGCTGAATCCGCTTGCCGTCGAGGAAGTTGTCTTCGATGAAGCGGATGATGGAGCTCTGATCGAGCTCGGTGTGGTCGATGTAGTTGTCGCGCGCCCAGGGAGAGATGACCAGGAAGGGCATACGGGTTCCGTAGCCGCAGCGGCCGAGGACAGGCTTGCCGTCGACGCCGTTGAGGGGATTCTTGCGAAGCTTGTCGCCTGCCTGCTGCGCGCCGCTGGTGCAGACGCCGGGCGCGTTGAGCACATCGACGGTGGCGCTGGTGGAGGGGTTGACGATCGAAGGCATCTGGTGGTCGTACCAGCCGTCGGAGTCGTCATAGGCGATCACGACTGCGGTGGATTCCCAGAAGGAGCTCTTCTGCAGAGAGTTGATGACGTTGACGACGAAGGTCTGCTCGTCGATGGGGTCGGAGTTGCCTGGGTGCGCGTCCTGGAAGGACGGGGCCTTGAGGAAGGTCACCGAGGGCAGGATTCCGTTGTCGAGCGCGGTGAAAAAGTCGTCGGTGTCGTACTGGTGGTTGGCCGGATCAAGAACCTTATGACGGCCAACCTCATAGCTGCTGCCGATGGCTGCAACGGAGCTGGGGCGTGCGTGGGTGAGGTTGGCGGTCGAAGCGTAGTACTGGAAGGGCTGGTGGTGCGGGACGTAGTCGTTCATAGGAACGTCGCCGTAGCCGGGAATGGAATTGGGTGTGGAGCGGGCGCATCCGGTAGAGCCGTTGGCGTTGGTCTTGGTCAGATCGAAGCCGCCCTGGAACCAGCCCCAGGTGATGTTCTCTTTGTTCAGCAGGTCGCCAATGTTTTTGCCGGCCATGGTGACGTTGTCGGTTGAGGCGTTGGAGCAGACATCGCCGAGCGGTTCCGCATCGCCGATCATCGTGAATCCGCCCTGGCCGTCGAAGACCTCATGGCTGCTGTGCAGCAGTGCGCCGCCGCTGACCACGTTGGTGTACTGCGCGAAACCGTTGGTTTGGCCGGAGATGAGGTTGATGGCGCCCGGCGTCGAGGGGCCGAACTGCGAGGTGTACATGTTGTCGTTCAGGGCAAAGTGGTTTGCGTAGTTCCAGAGGGCGGTGACGGTGTTTCCGTCGAAGTAGCCCATGACCAGGCCCTTGGTGTGCTCAGCGCCTGAGGGGCTGAGAATAGCGGGCGGCGGGCCGGCGGTGCCGGTGGAGCCGGGAAACTGGTCCATCTTGCCGTTGTCATAGGCGGCCTGCTCGGGCTTGGGAGCGTGCCCCTGGTCGGCAGTGGCGGCCTGCGATGGAGCAAGCCGGAAGGGATTGGCGGCATTAAGGCCGTTAAAGGCAGCGCCTGAGCCGCTGGGGCCGTTGGGATTGTTGCCTATCAAATCAACATGCTTGATGGGAGCGAAGTCCTTGGTGGGATCGAGCGGCGTGATCAGGGTGTTGGCGACGTTGTGGCCAAAGTGAAAGGAGGGAACGTAGTGGAAGGGCGTTTCTCCGGGATTGTTTTCGGCTTTGGGATAGGTGCCGAAGTAGTGATCGAAGGAGATGTTTTCTCCGAAGATGACAACGACATGCTTGATCGGGGTCGCGGTGCGGGGTTCGTTTCCGAAGTCATTCCGATCGTCATTGCGGCGATCGTTATCGCGATCGTTCCGCGATTCGGCGGCAATCGATGGAATGGGGAGAGTTCCTGCAACGAGCAGCGCGGACAGAGCGGCTGCTATAAATTTACGCATGTTGCCTCCAGGTCAATGCGAAAAAGCAATGACAGAAAAGTTGTAGATGCTGAAGGTGAACGCCCATTCAATGCTGTGTGACAGCCGTGCGAATTCGGCGATATTCAGAAGCGGCAAACGCCGGAGTTGCACGACCGAAGTTGATTCGAGCCTTGCGCTGCATCAAAGCCCTTAGAAACGAAGGCGGTGATCTCCGTGTTGAAAAAGGTAGCGGCGCTAGGCCGGCTGTTGTATCGCGACGGCCCAGCGGGGGTGATCAACAAGATTGCACACTGGCGCGGGCACCGGACTACGCAGCCGCGAATCGACGCGGAGTATGGCACCGACACGCTGGCCTGGGTGCAGGTTGCGGATATGTCGGCGTCCGGTCCGAACGTTGCGTATGCGACCGAGTACGGACCGTCGCCCGTTTTCGACTCGGAGCGTGTTCTGAGGCGACTGCCGATCGATTGTTCAGAACACGCATTTGTCGACCTGGGCTGCGGCAAGGGATTGATGCTGATTGTGGCGACGCGGTTCGGCTTCAATCGGATTATCGGGGTTGAGTTTGGGCGAACCTTATATGAGATTGCGTTGGCCAACCTGGACAAGTTCCGGCGAGGCAACAGGAATGCGCCCGCCATCGAGGTGCTCCTTGGCGACGCCGCTGAATTCGAGCTGCCGGTTGAGCCGCTGGTGATCTACCTCTACCATCCGTTTGGGCCGGAGGTGATTTCTAAAGTGCTGGCCAACCTCCGCGAATCGCTGATCGAGGTTCCGCGAAGCTGCTGGATTGTGTATGTGAACCCGGTTCATCATCCTGTCTTTGAGGAGTGCGATTTCCTGAAGACGCATGCTGCGGTGCTGGGCAGGGACTTGGGGGAGCCCTATGCCCTCTACGAGTACAGGCGTTTGTAGAACAGAAAAAAAGACAGGACCGGAATCCGGTCCTGTCTTTTAATCGGTTTCCATTCTAATTGCTATTTGACGCGCACTTTGGGTTCGACCGAAAGCCCGGGACGGAGGAGATGATCTTTATCCTCGCTGGCCAGGTCGGTGAAGTCGATGCGGACCGGGACACGCTGCACTACTTTGACGTAGTTGCCGGTGGCATTCTCAGGAGGAAAGAGCGAGAGAACCGAGCCGGTGGCGCCGCCGATCTGGGTAACGACGCCGCTATACTTGCGGCCGGTCGAGTCGACTTCAACTTCGACCTTCTGCTTCGGGGCGATGTGGCGAAGCTGTGTCTCCTTGAAGTTGGCTGTGACCCAGAGGTCGTCGAGCGAGACCAGCGTCATCAGGTTCTGGCCGGGGGAGATGTTCTGGTTAACCTCCAGGCTCTTGCGGGTGATGATGCCGTCTACCGGGGCAACGATTTTTGTGTAACTGAGGTTCAGATTGGCCTGGTCGAGCTGCGCCTGGGCGGCTTTCACCTGGGCGTCTGCCTGGTTGGCGCGAGCGTTTTGCGCGGCTACCTGTTGTGGGCCGGTCTCGGCGGACTTGTACTGGCTCTGCGCCTGCGTGACGCGTTGGTTGGCCACATTCACAGCATCTTTAGCGGCCTGTTCGCTGGCGAGTGCGTCCGCGACGGCTGCTCTATCCGCATCAGCCTGGGCAACGGCGGCGTCATACTGCTGTTTGCTGATGACGTCTTTGGCAACCAGGGGTTTGTAACGCTCCAGGTCTTGATTGGCCTTGACTTCGTTAGCCTGTGCCTGAACCACCCGGGCATGGGCTGCAGCAACCTGGCTTTGGGCCTGGGAGACGCTGGCTTGCGCGCCAGCCACATCAGAGCCGGCCGAACGAAGGGTGCTGCCGGTGTTGACGGACGTGATTGGCACATTGACCCGGGCGGCGACTGCATTGGCCTTGGCGCTAGCCAGGGAGGCTTCCGCGTTTTCGACCGCGACCTTATAGTCGGCCGGATCGATCTCCGCGATGACCGTTCCCTTGGCGACAAACTGGTTCTCATCCACATTGACTTTGATCACCTGCCCGTTGATGCGGGAGCTGATCTGGATGAGGTGGCCGGTAATCTGGGCATCGTCGGTGTCTTCATAGTAGGTGGAGTGCCAGTAAAAGAGACCGCCGGCTACCACCAATACAAGAAGGATGATGAGGATGAGGCCACGACGGCTCTTCTTCGGCGCGCCATTTGCCGGGGCCTCGGGGGCTTTCTGTTCCGGCTGCTCGCCGCTGGCTGGGGTTGCGTCCGCCACGTTCACTTACCTCCCAAATATTGTTTGTAGTTCTGGGCCACACCCATGGCACGGGCCAGATTGAGTTTGGCCACGTTGTGCTGGTAGAGGCTGTTGACGTACTGGCTGTCGGCCTGGGCTACGGTCTGCTGCGCATCCGATACGGCCAGGTTGTCGCTGACGCCGGCTTTGTAACGGTCCTGCGCTTCAGAGAGAACTTCGGTCGAGAGCTCCACGTTGGAGTGGGCCACCTCGACCTGCTGCTGCGAAGAAGCAATGTCCAGCAAAGCGTCGCGCACATCCGCTTCAATCTGCGCGTCTAGATCGCTTTGCTTGTCGCGTTGCTCGTCCAAGGCGGACTGCGCTACCTGAGCCTCGCCGCGATACTGCGCTTCTTTAAAGATGGGAATAGTGATGGTGCCGGTGGCATTGCCCGTTCCGTGCGAATGCCTCACGTTGACACCGATGTCGCCGTAGTCAGCCTCGGCCTTGACCGTTGGCAGACGGTCATAGGTGGCGGCTTTGCGCATGTCTTCTTCACCTTTGGTGGCTTCGGCGGACGCCTGGCGGTCTTTGCGATTGGCCAAGGCCTGCCTGATGGCTTCCTGAACGTCGGGCTGATCGAAGGCGGCGTAAGGAGCCTTGTCGGCCGTTTCGAAGTTCTGCCCCAGGGGCAGGCCGATGATGTGTGCCAGCGCCAGCTTGTCCTTTTCTTTGGCGTTTTTGGCGACGATCAACTGCTGCTCCAGCCGTTGGGTGTCAACCTGAGCGCGCAGCTCATCGAGGCGGGGCGCCGTGCCGGCTGCGTGGTTCCGGGAGGCCTGGTCGAGCGAGACCTTGGAAGTTTCCACCTGGGCCTGGGTCGACTCGATCAGGGCCTGGTCAGCAAGAACTTTGAGGTAGGCGTTGCCTACGGTGAGGATGACCATCTGGCGGGCGTCTTCAGCGGAAAGCTGGGCAGACCGGAAGTTGTGCCGTGCAGCCATGTAGGTCTTGAGCGAGTTGAGGCTGAAGACGGTCCAAGTAAGGTTGGCGCGGATGTCTGTAAATCCGAAGGGCCCGATAATGGTCGGAAAGCCGGGAATCTTGAGACCCTGGGCGGCCAGATCATTCTGCTGAAGAGATTCCTTGATATTGGCGTCAATGCTGGGTAGCAGAGCCTGCAGATCCTGCAGACGCTGGCCGCGTGAACTGGCGATCTGGGTATTCGAGAGCAACAGGCCGAGATTGGTTTTGAGTCCGCGCTGTACGGCATCTTCAAGGGTCAGCGAGAGGGTTTCGGCGGTGGCTTTGTCCGTAGCAACGCTGCCCTGATAGCTGGTGGCAGGCTGTGGTGCAGGCGCGGATTGCGGTGCACTCAGATTGAGCTGAGCAACAGCGGGCAGGACGGCCGCCAGACTGCCGAGAACAGCGAGGACCAAGCCCTGCGGGCGCAGGGCTATCCTGCGGGCGGTGGTTGGATTGTGGAGCAAATTTGGCATGTCTGAGGTCTTAACTCACTCTACTCGTTCAATTGTCTGCTGATAATGGATGCGGCATGGAGCGGGAAAGGTTCTGAAACAAGTGAGAAGGATGACACAAACCGCCTTTCGGGAGCGGTTTGGCTGTTCGTTCTTAGTTTAATCCCTGTTCGTTCAGCTGGCGTTGGCTAATTCTCGATTCAACCGCGACCGGTAATTGCCTGGAATAACAGGGTTGCTCCAATGGCGCCTAAGCCGATGTACACGTATTTCATGAAAACCTCTCCGTGGAGGCGATGATTTACGACTCGGCCCAGGAAAACAGCCGGCAGCGTTACCGGCAATGAAAGCAAATAATAGCGGGTCACCGCTGGAGTCCAAAGTCCGGCCAGCCAATACCCGGCCATGCCAAGGATGCTGGCCGGTAAAAAGTAGGCCTGCAGGGTGGCGCGAAAATGCTGGGCAGACCAACGCCGCATCGATCCGTAAATCACGAGAGGCGGACCGTTCATTCCGTAGGCTCCGCCGAGAACTCCGGCTGAGAATCCACAGACTAAAAGCCATATCCGGTTATCCTGGCGCAATTCCGGCGGCTTGCGGCCCACTAAGGAATAGGCCGCAAATGCCATGATCATCACGGAAAGCGCACCCTTTACAACGCTTTGATGGCTGCTTTTGAGAAGCCAAAGGCCAAGGGGAATACCCGCCAGAGTGGGGAGCAGCAGCCATCCGGTGCTGTGCAGATGAATTTTCTTCCAATCCTGGACGACGACGATCCCTGCGATGGTGATCGACACGAGCACGGCGAGCGGAGCGGCTACCTGAAGCGGAATGAAGAAAGCCAGGAGAGGCACAGCGACAAGCGCTTCGCCAAAACCGAATGCCGAGCGGATTAGCGTAGCGATAAACAGAATGAGCAGAACGTACAACGTAGTGACGTCGATTGCCTTCTCCGATACGACAGGGATTCTTTATCCCATTTGGATCGAAGCCTGACTTTCAAGGCTTGGTCTGAGATTCACGGACATGAAGTGGTCCGGGCAGCTTGAAAATAACCGAGCCTCTACTTTATTGCGCTGGCCTGAAGCAATTGGGAGGCCAGCGAGCAAAGGGCCTGGCGGAAGATGCTGCGGACGGCATCCGGGGTCCAGTCGAGCAAGCCTGCCACTTCCGTGGAAGAAAGAGCGGCGACCGCACGCAGGACGAAAATGACACGCAGGGAGAGAGAGAGGCTTTCAAGCCAGTTGCGCAGGCGGTGATTGTCCGGGCCGGTGATCATCTGTTCCAGCTCGGCGGGGCTGACACCTGCCGCATCGAGATCGTCGTCCTCGATACAGCTGACCGGCCCGTCCTGATCGGGGGGAGCGGCCAGGGAGCCAGGATCGCGCTGCCGGAGGATAGCCACGGCCTTGGCCGCCAGGGTGAGGCGCGCCTTGTGACGGGCCTCTATGTGACTCGAACAGGAGGGGATATCGACATCGGCGATGGTCTGCTCGATAAGCACGATCGCTTGCTCCCCTTCGCCAAGCAGCATGGATGCAATGTGGTAGAGCTCACCAGCAATCTTTTCGAGCAGCTGATCCATCCCGGAAAGAGCCGCCTCGACCTGGGCTGCATCTTTTGGTTTTCCGTCCAGCATCTCCGTCACGTTCGCAAAAAACTGCGACCCCTGGGGATGGGTTGGATCTTCAGGAAGAAAGCTGCTTTCGAGAGGCCGGGAATTTGAAGGCATGGTTTTTGCTCCTGACTGGTAATCGCCGAGGGAAGGCGGGTGAGCGGAATGGAATCTGCCAACCCCTGTCTTTTATCCTCAGGCTGTCTGGCAAGCCGCGTCAAATCGCCGGGCATTCCACTGTTTTTCGCGACGATTTCCTTCCCGGCACCCAGAAGGACGCCTTTTGTTGTGGAGTTAACACTGGACAGGCGCCGAATACGATAAGAGATGGAAAGATGGCCCCAAAGCTTGATATTTGAGAACTAGCTGTGGCCGCGATTTGTCGGGCGAAGGTAAACGGCCCATACTCTGTCGATACGCGCACGGAACAGCGAAGGATTACGTATGGTAAAGACGACGCAGCGAAAGAAGCAGTTTGCAGGACGCGATAAATCGTGGATGAACTTTAACCGGCGCGTGCTGGAAGAGGCCTTGGACGACACGAATCCGATCCTGGAGCGGGTGAAGTTTCTGTCGATTACCGGAAGCAATCTGGATGAATACGTAGAGATTCGCCTGGCTGGACTGTTGCAGCGTACCGAGGACGGACATACCGACCTGGGATACGACGGCCTGCCGCCTCAGGAGTCTCTGGATGTGCTGACGGCGGAGATTCACGACTTTGTCGAGGCGCAATATCGCTGCTGGAACGAGCAACTGCTTCCGGAGCTGCGCAAACAAGGCATCCGGCTGCTGCAGTGGGATGAACTGACCGAGGAACAGCAGACGCAGGCACAAGTCTATTTCCATCGCGAGGTAGATCCGCTGCTGACGCCGATTACGATCGACCCGGCACATCCATTTCCCCGCGTACTGAACCGGGCGTTGTGCCTGGCGATGCTGCTGCGGCCAAAGCGGCGCAGCTCTGGGCCCGCGGTTCTTGGCGTGTTGACCGTACCCCGAGCTCTGCCCCGGTTTGTGAGGCTCTGCGAGGCAGGGCCGGGGTGCGGAACCTGGGACTATATTCTTCTGCAGGATCTGGTGGCACAAAACCTTACTGGGATGTACCGCGGCTACGAGGTGCTTGCGCAGGCGGCGTTCCGGGTCACACGGAACTCGAATCTTTACTTCGAAGAAGAAGAGGCCCGGTCGCTGTTGGAGTCGATTCGCAGCGAGCTGCATAACCGGCGCAAAGGCGATGCTGTCCGGCTGGAGATTGATGCCAATGCGAACCCGGAGATTCTCGACAAGCTGCGGGTTAACTTCGAGCTTGACGAGTCACAGGTATATCGGACCGATGGCCCGGCGAATCTGGCTCGCCTCATGTTCTTTTATGGAGATATTCAGCGTCCTGAGCTGAAGTTCCCTTCCTTCTCGCCCAAGCAGTTGAGCCTGAGCCGGAATGTTGCGGATATCTTCGAAGAGTTGCGGCAGAGGGATATTCTGCTGCACCACCCCTACGATTCGTACGAACCCGTGGTGAACTTCATCCAATCGGGCGCCGTGGACCCGCGCGTGGTGACGATGAAGCAGACTCTGTATCGCACCAGCAAGGACTCGCCGATGTTCCAGGCGCTGACTGAAGCGGCCACATCGAAGGAAGCGACGGTGGTGGTAGAGCTGATGGCGCGCTTCGATGAAGCGTCGAACATCAGTTGGGCCCGCAGCATGGAGGATGCAGGGGTTCAGGTTTTCTACGGGGTAGTCGGGTTGAAGACGCATTGCAAACTGGCCATGCTGGTACGGCGCGATGAAGATGGAGAAACGCGACGCTACTGCCATCTGGGAACTGGGAATTACAACCCGGTGACGGCGCGGTTTTATACCGATCTGAGCCTGCTGACCAGCGATCCGGCGATCACCGAGCAGGTGCACATGGTCTTCAATTACCTGACAGCCCATGCGGAGATCGATGATTACAAGCCTCTGCTTGTGGCTCCGCTGACCATGGCGGAGAATTTTTTGCAGCTAATCCGCCGGGAGACGGAACATGCCGCCGCGGGCAAGCCAGCGCGCATCGTCGCCAAGATGAATGCGCTGCTCGAGCCCTCTGTGATCGAGGCGATGTACGCGGCCTCCCAGGCGGGCGTCGAGATCGACCTGATCATTCGAGGAGTATGCACACTGCGGCCTGGAGTGAAGGGATTAAGCGAGAACATTCGGGTGCGGTCAATCGTGGGCCGATTCCTGGAACACAGCCGCATTTTCCAATTTGCCAATGGCGGGCGCGAGGAGATTTACATGGGCAGCGCCGACTGGATGCCACGCAATCTTTTCGAACGCTGCGAAGTGGTATTTCCGGTGAAGGACAAGGCGGCGAAGGCGCGCATTCAGGAGGAGATTCTGGCCGCGTACCTGGCCGATACAGCGAAGGCGCGGCTGATGCAGGAAGATGGCAGCTACACGCGAGCCAGGAATCACGGAGGCTTCAGCTCGCAGGATTTTCTGATGCGGCTGGCGGAAGGCAAAACCGACCTGAGCGCCATTCCTCATGCAGCGGAGGCGGCGGGTAAAGAGGCAGTTTCCAAGGAAGCGCCAGCACCGCGCAAGGCGGCAGAGAAAGCTCCGCAAACCGGGGCTGCGGCGCGGGCCGATACGCGGAACGGGAGCGATAAAGCGGCGGCGAAGCTGTAAACGGCGGGCAACTTTGCCGGGTCGACCGTAAACGGCAGAGTACATTCCCGTCTCTCCCCTGTTCCGGTAAAACCAAGAAACCAAAGAAACATGCTTATAGGGAGAATGGTTATCCACTTGCAAGATGGTGGATACCCTCCCCCGGATTGCGACCAACAATCGCGCCTTGGGCGGAGCGATGCCTGAGGAGGCCCCATGTTTTTCGGTAAGTGTGCCCGTGCGCTACTTGGTTTTGGATTGGTCATGCCCATTCTTGTGGCGCTTGGTGGTTGCGGAAGCAGCACGGACGTGGATTCGATCCAGGTAACGCCGACGACAGTATCACTGGCGGCCGGAAGTACAGTACAACTGACGGCGATAGGAATCGTTGGACACGGGGCCCATCCATCTTCAAACACGGATATCACTGCCCTGGCAACATGGTCATCGAGCATTGCCAGCGTTGCTTCAGTCAGTTCCACTGGCGTGGTAACGGGATTGAGCGCCGGAACGACTACGATTACGGCGAGCTTTCACGGATTTGGCGGGCTTATCACCAGCAACGAGGCTTCGGTGACCGTTTCAGGTGGTGGTGGCTCGACCGGAAGCCTGGCTTCGCTGACGATCATTCCCAACAGCCAATCGGTTGCGTCGCCGGGTCAAACCGGCCAATTTATTGCGATTGGAACGACCTCATCCGGGGCGACGATCGATTTAACCGGCCAGGTCAACTGGAGCTCAAGCAGCACCCAAATCGCTACCATCAGCACGGGAGGCCTGGCCACTGGAAAGAGCCAGGGCACTACCACCATTACAGCCATCGCCACAAACACCGACAAGACGGTGGTAACGGGCACCGCCACCTTTACGGTGGTGGGTGGCACTTCCGAGCAAATCACCTCGTTGACCGTATATCCGGGTTCGCAGGCAGCCACGTCTCAGGATCAAAAGACCCAATTCTTCGTGTTGGGCGCGGAAGGCAGCAGCGGTCTGCAATTTGATGAGACAAGCCAGGTTGCATGGACTTCAAGCAATGAGGCTGTAGCCACCATTGGCACCTCCGGCAATGGAACTCCGGGACTGGCCACCGCGGTTGGAGCTGGCGTTACCACGATCACGGCGACGTGGACGAATTCAGACCACAGCAAGGTGGTTGGCACGGCAAACTATTCGGTCAGTATCGGAGCGGCGCAGGAGCCCTTGCTTTCGATCAACGTCGTGCCGGGCGCCGTGACTGTCTCCAACAAAGGGATGACGGCGCAGTACCTGGCCTTCGGTACCTACTCCACTACGCCCACCATTCGCGATCTGACGAACCAGGTGACCTGGATTTCAACGCTGCCTGAAGTTGCATCGGTCAATTCGGGCGGAGTGGCGGGAGAGGTTGGGGGTCTTGCGACTGCACAGGGCTATACGGGCTTCACCGATATCTATGCCGAGGCGATCAACAAAGATGACACGGTCGTGGTGTCGAATCCGGTGATATTTACCTGTACCGACGCTCTGACCCAGGTCTGCAATCAGGAGATCGCGCATCCGCAATTTGCGACTCTGACGGTTTATAACGCGGGTGAAAACAGTACTACTTGGCTGGTCACGGCTCCTTCAGATACAGGCGTGCCGAATCTGATTCATTGCGGACCGGGTTCGACGAGCGGTGGATCCGTATGCACAGGGACCTACGAAACAGGTTCTACGGTAGTGCTGACAGAATCGCCGACTGGAAGCGGTTTCGGTGGCTGGTCGTCTGGAGATGGAGCCCCAGGAGTGGGCTGCGTTCCGGCACCGGGTAAAACGCTGCTGGATTCGCCGACCTGCACGGTCACTCTGGATGGCAATACATCTGTCGGAGCGATCTTTTATTAATTCGAGTTCCCCCACAGCAAGCCGTTCATTCGGGCGGCTTGCTTTTTTTCTTTGGCGCGACCGCTTCAAACACGTTGCCCCACATCGCGGAAGCGAGATGTGGGGCAACTTATCCATGCTCTTCTAGGGAACAGAAAGTACGCTCACCGCAAAAGGCGCGAGCTTCAACTCTGCTCCTTCAGCTTTTCCTGAGCGCGGCGGGTTGTCTCCGCTCGCTTCATCCACGGTGAGCGTGGATGCGCTTTGCAGGTCGGCCGGCAAGGTCACAGTTTTGTCCGCATTGGTCTTGTTCGCCACCAGGATCTTTTTGCCTTGCGGGGTAATGAAGCCCTGCACTTCGACATCCGACGGCGCCGAGTCGTTCGCAACCAGCTTGTCACCGGGGTGGAAGTTGTCCTTGATGAGCTTGAGCACCCAGTAACGGGCGTTGGGCTGGCCGGTGTTGTAATTCATCATCGAGACCGACGGAAACTGAGATGGATAGCCGACTAGCTGCGACTCGCCGATGACGTCTACGCCCTGCTTCGATAGTTCCACGAAGAGATATGCGTAGAGGGCGGCGGCGGCATTCCAATAGCGATGCGGGATGTGATCGGGCATGGCCTTGGATGCGGCAATCTCAATGCCGTCGGTGGGAAGGATGATGCCCAGCTCATCGGTATCGATCTTGGTGGATGGGGAGAGACGGTCGCGGATGGCGATGATGAAGCGCGAGGTGGTCAGGAAGCCATCAGCCTGGTTGAAGAAAGTGTGCTGCCAACTGTCCAGATCTTCATTCAGTGCCGGCGAGGCGTAGAAGTGGTACGAGATATAGTCCAGCGGAATGCCAGGCTTGTGATTTTTCGGGTTGAGAAAATATTCGTAGTAGTGAGGATCTTTACCGGTGAAAGCGAGTGCGAGACCCATGAATTTGGTTTGGGGGCTCACCTTGCGGATGCCTTCAACGATGAAGTCGTAGCGCTTGGTGTAATTCTCAGCGCTGGTCTGGTGTTCGGCGTCAACTTCGTTCAAGACTTCCCAGTAAGGGAAATTGTAGTGATAGCCGGATTCATGCCGCTTTCCGTTCTCATCGATAAAACCACCCTTGGTGTACCAACTGACGAGGCGTCCGTAGTAATCGCCGAGTTCTTTGCCAGAGGGATCGCGCAACTCTGTACCCTGGGTGTAATTCCAGAAAACCTGGTTGGGGTCGGCGGGATATTCGACCGGCTTATCGGTCTTGAACATCCAGGACGGAATGGTGCTGAAATTCATGATGGTGCTGTGGCCTTCAGTAGCTGCGAGAAAATCCTTGGTTACCGGATCGGCATAGGTGAAGTCCCATGATGTTTTTTCTTTGGTAGGCGCATCGAGTTCAACCACCGCAATCTTTGGATAGGGCAGCCAGGGAACATAGCGGACATAATCCGCGCCCAAGGCCTTGAGAGCTGCGAAGGAACCGTCATGAATGGGGGCCCCGGGGTTGAGCATGGGATTGGTCACGACCTGCAGGGTCGGCGTGGATTTGGAAACAAGAATCGTCTTATTCCAGTCGATCTGAATCTTTTCCGGTGCGGGAGCCTGGGCCGAAACCGGGGCAATACCAAGTGCAGCAGACAAGCCAAGAACAGCCAATGAAAATACAACGGATTTCAGGGCCTTCGTATTCAGGGCACGGATATTCATCGAACAACCTCCGCTGAAACCATAACAGACATTATTCACCCATAGGAATGTCATATCTGAGCTGTCGAATGGTTGCTTTTTCAGGCGAGGCTATTTGCGGCGCGGCTTGGGGAACTGGTTGGGCGACGGCTTCAGGCTCGGCTTCGGGCTGGACTTCGGACTTAGCTTGAGTGGTTCATCGTTGAGGCGGGCGTACTCGGCTTTGGCTTCGCGCAGGCGGGGCAGGTCGGTGTCGGCATCCTTCCATATCTGCAGGACGATCTTGTAGGCGAAACCGGCTTCCACCACCTTGCCCTGTTTTGCGAGTGCGCGAGCCGCACCCAACTGAGCCAGGGGATAGTTGAAAGACAAAGGCTCGATTCCGGGGTGGTCGAGAATCTTGTGGAACTCAACCTCAGCCTCGACTGGCCGATTGGCAGCAAGATAAGCCTTGCCGCGCAGCGCTGGAGCGCCGAAGAGACGCAGATCGTAGGGCAATGCGGGTGTCAACGCCACAATTGCGTCTTCAGACCGGTGCTGGTTGAGCGCGACAGCTGCCTTGATTTGCGGGCCCTGATATTCATGGCCAAGCGTATCGGCAGGAGATGCATCGAGATCACGCTTGAGGATAGCTTCTGCGCGCGCGACTTCGCCGGTTTCTGCCCAGGCAACGGGAATGTCAGGGGAAGCTGCGCCCTCAGGCAAACGGGAGAGCGTGGAGTAGGCAGTTTCAACATAGCCGAGTTCTGCCTCGGTACGCGCAATTTCTCCGGCGATACGATTCGCCTCGCCGGTCTTACCCTGCTTACGGTAAGCGTCGATAACCCTGGCGAAGATCGCTTCCGCGGCTTTGGCTTTGCCTAGGGCAAAGTTTATGAGCCCCTGTTGCGATTGCATGTAGGCTTGAGCGTCGGGGTCATCGTGTTGACCGTCTTGCTGCAGATCGGCCTGCTGCGTGCCGGCCCATGCCATCTGCTCGTCCATGACCGGCTGATCGAGGCGCAGGTAAGCGATCTGCATGAGAAAGCCGTGGATCCTGGCGTCGTCTACATGATGACCGATAGCCTGGCCGCAGGTGTGAGCCGCTTCTTCGAACTGCCCTGTGTGCATCTGCGCACGGGCCAGTACGACGTAGGAGGCGTTGTCTTCAGGGTTTAATGCAAGGGCGGCTTTGGCGGGGTCGAGAGCCAGCGCGGGCTTACCGATTTGTGTCTCCAACTCGGCCAGGTCAATAAGCGGAGCTGGATCGTGCGGATATTTTTCGATCCACTCCTTGTCATTGCGGATCGAGGCGTGTATGTCGCCAGTGACGATGCGGTTATATGAGCCGACAATGGAAAGCCGATTGAGTTCTCCCGCGGTGTCGCGCAATTCGTATGCGCGGGTGAGATTGGTGACGGCTGAATCTCTCTCCCCAAGCTGGTTGTAGACGGTACCCATGTCGGCATAGGCCATGGCGAATTCAGGACTAAGGCTGACGACCCGCCGATAGACGGCAAGAGCCTCGCGGAGCTGATTCCCAAACGCAAGATAGCTGGCGTCAGAGTAAGCGCGGAGCACCTCCAGAGAGCCTGTGGCCTCGGTGAAAAGCGGCTTGTGGAAGCGGGTGACGGAGTGTGCCGGCTCACCGAGTTGTTCACGCAGATCGAGAGCTACTTTGTCGAGCACAGGGAGCACAGCGTCCGCCGAGCCGGCAATGCCTCGACTCACCGCGAGGCTGGAGCCGGTGGAGCAATTGAAGGCTTGTATTGTCAGCAGATACTTCTGCCCAAGGGGACGGATTTCTCCGGTTAGATAAGCATCGTCGTGAAGAGTACGGCAGGCGGTCCGAACAGCTGAAGCTGCAGGCGGCGCGCCGGGCTCGCCGGTCGCAGAAGCGTCGCCTGCTTGCCGGATCTCAAGCAGTACACGGTTGATCTGATCGCGTGTTGCGACCTCAAGGTATGGAGATTGGCGGAGATCAATGATGAATGCCGTTCTGACGGTTTGATCGAAGTCACGATTGCCGGTTGAATTTTCAAAATCGGCAACCAAGACGCGGACAGACTCTGCGCGCGGACGATGCATCCAACGCCATCCGAACCAACCCACCGCGGCAAGCAGAACGAATGCCGCGACACCAGCAGCCAGCTGCCAGCGACCGGAGTTGAGGACTAATGCGGCAATGCGCTTAAGCCAGCTCTCGCCATCCGGCTCCGAGACCATGCCATCCACGCCATCTTCACGATGATTGTCATCGCGATCATGAACAATCTCGGCTGAAATGCGCGTTCGAGATCCGGGTTGGTGAAGGACGAACCTTTGGCTTGAGCCTGGGTCAGGAGTCGGATTCCCCATTTCTACGGTAACGGGCGCTGTGAATTCGTAACCATGGCCAGGAATGGTGACAACAAGACCGTCTCCAGAAGAATCATTCAGCTTGTCACCGGACAGGGCCTTTTGCAACAGGAAGATATGCTGGCTGAGGTCACTCTCTTCGACATGAGCTCCAAACCAGAGCGCATCCAGCAACTCGCTCGGAGTGACCAGACGCTGGGGATGCTTGAGGAAGAATACCAGCAGGTCGAAGGTGCGTGAACTGATCGCGATTACATGTCCGGCGCGGCGCAGAGAGCGGTGCGCCAAGTCTACTTCGAAGTCGTTAAATCGATACTGGCCTTGTTTCTCGGATGGCATAGCAATGGTTGAACGAATCGATGCATTTCGCGCTGGATCAAAGCGTTGGCGTGCAACGCCATGAGACATCAACGGTAACAGGCGCAGCTTTGCGACACAATGGATCCGGCCTGGATGCCGTACCAGACCCGCGCCATTTAGAATCGAAGTGCGGACTGAATTTCCTACCACAGAGAGCAGAGACACCTTTGGCGACACTTTTAAACGGACAGGGACTGACAAAGTCCTTTGGGGCCGCTGCGCTCTTTCGCGAGATCGGGTTCGTTGTGGATGAGGGCGACCGGATTGGGTTGATTGGGCCGAATGGATCGGGAAAATCGACTCTGCTGGGCGTGCTGGCTGGCGAAATCGATCCCGATGAGGGCGAGGTGGCGCGGCGCAAGCTGACGCGGTTGAGCTATGTGGCACAGGTGTCCGAGTTCCCTGCCCACGTGACGGCGCGCGACGTTGTCCAGCAGGCTCTCAAACGGGCCGGGGTGCATGAGAGCGAGTGGGAAGGGCGCATCGCGGAGACGCTGGGGCGTGCGGGCTTTGAAGATTTCAACACGGAAGCCGCCACATATTCCGGCGGATGGAAAAAGCGGCTTTCGATTGCAGTCGCACTGGCACAGAAGCCAGACGTACTGCTGCTGGACGAGCCGACCAATCATCTCGATCTTGCCGGCATTGAGTGGCTTGAAGAGCTGCTGGCCACTGCTCCCTTTGCGTGTGTCGTCGTGAGTCACGATCGCTATTTTCTCGAGAACGTCGCGACGGAGATGGTGGAGTTGAACAAGCAGTATCCCGATGGCCTGCTGCGCGTGCATGGCAATTACAGCCAGTTTCTGGAGAAGAAAGAGGAGTTCCTGGAGTCGCAGGCCAAACGGCAGGAGTCATTGGAAAACCGGGTCAAGCGCGAGATGGAATGGCTGCGCCGAGGCCCCAAGGCGCGTACCACCAAGAGCAAGGCGCGCATCGACAGCGCGACAGAGCTGATTGGCGAACTAAAGGATATGAAGGGCCGCGCACAGGTATTGAGCGCAGGCATTGATTTTTCAGCTACCGAGCGCCAGACTAAACGGCTGGTGGAATTGAAAGATGTGCATTACAGCATCGGCGAGCGACAACTGCTCGCAGGACTGAACTTTAATGTAACGGCAGGCATGCGCGTTGGCTTGGTGGGTCCGAATGGCAGTGGCAAGACGACTTTGTTGCGGCTGCTTCGAGGTGAGTCAAAACCAGACGCAGGTGAGATCAAGCTGGCCAACATGCTGCGCATTGTGTATTTCGACCAGACGCGCGTGTTGAATGAGAAGGTGACACTGCGCCGCGCACTGGCTCCGGAAAGCGATTCGGTTGTCTATCAGGATCGCGTCATCCATGTGGCTTCGTGGGCATCGCGCTTTCTTTTTACCGGCGAGCAGTTGAATCAACCGGTAGAACGATTGAGCGGCGGCGAGCGAGCACGCGTCTTGATTGCCAACCTGATGCTGCAACCCGCGGATTTGCTCTTACTGGACGAGCCCACCAACGACCTCGATATTCCTACGCTCGAGATCCTGGAGGAGAGTCTGCTGGAATATACGGGAGCTCTTGTCCTGGTGACACACGATCGTTACATGCTGGATCGCATTTCGAATGTAGTTCTGGGGTTAGATGGCATGGGAAATGCCGAACGATTTGCGGACTATTCACAGTGGGACCAATGGCAGGTCCGGCAGAAACAGGCAATGGCGAAAGCCGCGGGCTCGATCTCACGGTCGGCGGCTGCCGGGCAGCCTGCGAATGCTGAATCTGATGCAGGCAATAATTCCGGCAAGAAAAAGCTCTCGTACCTGGATGCACGCGACTATGCCACCATCGAAAGTAGAATCGCAGCAGGTGAAGAGACGCTGGCTGAGAAGAAAGCTGTTCTTGAATTGCAGGAAGTCGTTACCGATGCCGCACGATTGCAGGCGGCTCTAGCTGAAGTTGAAGCCGCTCAAACCTCGGTTGACGCGCTTTACGCACGATGGGCTGAGTTGGAAGCAAAGCAATATGAACCGGGATAAAGAAAAACGAAGAGGCCGTGATGGCCTCTTCGTTAACTTGCGGTTCAATTGAGGTTGTGCGGTGAAATGGTCAATGACCTACCCGCAAATTGGTAAGCGAGGAAAGCAAGCCAAAGACTTGCAACAGCCAGAGCACCACGACAATGACGACGACGGCATTGAGAATGGACTTGATGCTAGACTGCATCGGGATGAATCGATTAACCAGCCAAAGCAGCACACCCACCACAATAAGCGTAAGAAGCACTTGAACTAGAGGCATATTCCGCTCCTGTCAATAGGAAGTAAGGTGGCCGAAAATGATTGAATTTCCGGCCAGTTTCGGCGAGAACTTACAGTGCGCTACGCCATGGTTCTATTTGTTCTCGGCGTGAGCTCGCTCTGCTTGCGCTGTTACTTCCTTCAAGAAAGAACCTGTGTGCTCAGGTGGTGGAACACGACCGGAGAGAATAGCGCGAAAACCGGGGTCGGAACCGTAAACCGCCTTGGTCGAATCGTCATCCTGTTGAACGACCGCGCCTTCAAGAGTGAGACCGGCGAAAATTCCCTTGGTGCGAGAGTAGCTAAGGATCTCGGTATTCAGTTTCCAGTCAGTGCCGGCGACTGCCTGACGGCCGACAGGACCTGCTGCAACCGATCCCTCGCCGCTCAGTTCAAACTTGCTGTTGAGGAGATGCTGCACGCCGCGGTCATTCATGACCAGCATGATGAGGTCGACTTCCTGGACGCCTATTTGAAGGCCCCAGCTGCCGCCGCCTACGGAGACAAAGGCCGGTGCACTCCAGCCGGTTGCTGTACGGCAGGTGGCTACGCCGCGGCCGTGCTTGGCGCCGAAAACGAAGCCGCCCTTGACGAGGTTGGGCACAACGATGATGCACTTGGTGCTGTCCAACACGGAATTGGGAATGCCGTGATCGGGCGCTGCCTGAATAGCGTGGAGTACATCCGCCGCGGAATGGAGCCGCTCAATCGAATCTTCGCGTCCGGAAGCTGCCCAGACATTTGCGCTGGCTAAAACTAGGGCGCCTGCAACTAAAATTGATGCAATCTTCATGGGGTTCGTCCTCTTTTTCATATCGGTTGGAAAAGTTGGGTTATCCGCGCTTCAAAGACGTGGACAAGAGAGAAACATTTACTACCAACATCAGCTTTGATGCAGTTTGAACGGAAGGAAGTAGCCTGGCTGGTCTAAAACGCACATCCGAACTATTTCTTCATCCTGTCAGTTCGATGACGGGTTTGCTTTCGAAGGCGATGCTGAAGAGTCAGCGGGATTCTTATCTGCAGGAATTGGAGTTCCTGCGGGATAGACGAGTATTTTGACTATGCCCCAGTTATCCTTCGATGTTTCATCGGTTTGCTTACCCAGGGGAATGGTCTTGAGTTTTGTATCGTCGAAGCCGAAGTGTTGAACAATGTAGTCGCGAACCACGAGGGCACGGGCTTGTGCCAGAGTATGGTCGGTGTCAGAACTACCACTGGTGCCGGTTGAAACCTCGATGACCGCAAGACCAAAGTCATTCCCGGCAAGGTATTCACCCGCGGGGTTGAGTGCCTTCTGGCCTTTCAGCTTGGCTGCATCCTGTTTGCTGAAGATATCCTTTGCCTGATAGGTAAACTCTTTGACCGTTGCGGCTTGTGGGGCACTTTCGATGTCATCCTTGCCCAGATCGCTGGTATCTTCATATCCACGGTTCTTGAAATAGCCGCGGAGCAGGAAGTTATGCTTCAACGCCTGCATGTTGTCCTGAAAATCGGCGATGCCAGCTTGCGCAGATGATACGGTAGATTTCGCCGAACTGGCTGTCTCATTGAGATTGTTATACAGTGCCTTGTCATTTACCAGTGCGCCTACTGTTCCGTTACCGGCGTCGATTTTGGCGGAGATCGAATTCAAGTGCTCGGCCACCTTGTTGATGTCGGTCATGGCCTGTTGCCCCTGGGCGAGAAGACCATTGGCCTTATCCAGAATTGCGCTCATCTCCAATGGAGGAACACTGCCGATGGTATCGCCGTTCTTGACTTCAGGCTTGTCTGCCGAGCCGAAGGAAACTGCAATGTATTGATTGCCGAGCAGTCCTTCAGTCTGGATGGAGGCGATTGAATCCTGCCGGATAATCTCGTGGGTAGACTGATCCATCTCCAGCAGGACTGTCACCTCGCCGGTAGATTGATGCGGGAGCTGAATGTCTTTTACCGTGCCGCTGTGGACGCCACCTACGAGAATATCCGCGCCCTTAGCCAGGCCGGCAACATTTTTGAAATTGGTTTTCAACTCATAGGTAGAGGTGAATAGATACTTTTTACTCCCGATGATAAAAATACCGATTGCCAATATGGCAAGCGTTCCGATAATAAAAGCACCGAGGCGCGCAGCTCTTGACATAACAACTCCTAGAAATCCCGATGAAGAAATTGCGACACGAATTCCTCGTCGCTCTTCTGCAAGTCTTCGAATGTTCCTTCGATGACGACTTTTCCTTTGTCCATAAGCGCGATGCGCGTGGCGATGGTCTTTGCGCTTACCATGTCGTGAGTGACGACGATGGAGGCCAGCCTGTGTTCCTGCTGCAGCTTAAGCACCAGTTCGTCGATTTCGCCGGAGCTGATTGGATCGAGGCCCGCGGTAGGCTCGTCGAGCAGCAGAATCAACGGATCGAGAGCAAGAGCACGTGCCAGCCCGACGCGCTTCTGCATACCGCCTGAGATATCCGAAGGCATCTTATCCTGATGACCATCGAGTCCTACTTCATGCAGCAGTTCCTTAACGCGCTCCTGTTTCTCAGACTGCGACATGTCGTGACGATGATGCACGAGCGGGAAGGCGACATTCTCTTCCACAGTGAGCGAGTCATACAGCGCGGCATGCTGAAATAGAAAGCCCATCTGAGTCCGCACTTCACTGATTTCGCCGGCAGAAGCTGAAGACATATTCTTGCCAAGAATGAGGGCTTCACCGGAGTCCGGTGTCTGCAGGCCGATGATGATGCGAAGCAGGACGCTCTTGCCAGTGCCGCTGCGCCCTAGCACAGCGAGAGTTTCACCACGCTTTACCTGGAAGGAGACGCCGTCGAGCACGCATTGCTTTCCGAACGACTTGGTGACGTGCCGAACATCGATCGCCGGCTTATCATCATCGATGCCGCCAACTTTCGCCGTTTTGTTTTCCTGACTTGCCTGCATGCCGACTTTCCTCATTGCTTCTTCAGCCTGTTTCTATCTCTAGGGGAATAGGATCTGAATCAGCTTGACGAGAACGACGTCACTGAGAATCAGGAAGAGCGACGACAACACTACCGATGTCGTCGCAGAACTACCTACGCCTTCCGCGCCGCCCCTGGCACGCATTCCCTGAAAGGATGCAACCGCGCCGATGATTAATCCATAGACACAGGTTTTGAACGTCGGCGCCAGAAAGTCTTTGAAGCCTGCATTCTTGAAGCCAGCGTCGATAAATCGCGCCAGAGTGATCGGCTCCATCAGCGTTGCCGTGATCCAACCGAAGATGATTCCAAAGAAAGACGCTGCCAGGGTAAGCAGCGGAAGTGCGACGATACATGCGGCGATGCGCGTGGCCGCGAGCAACTTATGCGGATCGACAGCCGAGGCTTCAATGGCGTCTATCTGCTCGGTTACTTTCATTGCCGCCAGCTCTGCGCCGATGCCTGCTCCTACACGCCCGCTCACGACAAGGCCGGTGATAATAGGGCTCATTTCTGTGACGATGGCGAAGACGATGGTTGTGGGCAGCAGGGTTTTGGCGCCGAAGCGAACCAGGCTGTACCGCGTTTCCAGCGCCAACACCACACCAATGGATGAACCGGCGAGGGCTACCAGAGGCAGAGATTTGGCGCCGATCTCATCGAGCTGGCGAACAAACTCAGCGGTTTGAAATGGAGGTATTACAGCGGTGCGAAGAACTGTCCAGACGAAGGAGCCCAATTCTCCAAACCACTCCAGCATGGCTACAACCGGATTGGGCCTGCTATGGAGCGAAGAAACGGACGACGTACTGGACATTACGGTAAGCCCCCTTGGGCTTGAACGACGCTGCAGCAAGCATTTCGCTACCCCGCAACGGCATACGAGCCGTAGCGCTACCCATTGCTCACAGTAGAGGGGCACGCGGCAAGCGTCTGACCAATAACGCTCACCGCGAAGTGAGAGAAGATTACTTAAGTACAGTTTTCGCCGATCGCAATGCGCATCAATGCACAGCTTTGAAGCTCCACTCGCCCCACAGCGCAGGTGTAAGTTCCGCTTCGCTGGGGACGTCGGAGGTGATGCCGGTAGCCTTGTTGCTCCAGTACACTCGTTGCGTGGTTTGCGTACCGTTGCCACGAAGAATTCCGATATCGGCTTTGATCTTCTGGCCAGGCTTTGGATCCAGGCCGAGGGTCTTCAACGGAATCGAGAAAGCGTAATTGCCACCATCGGCGTTGAGTTGGACGCTGTCGCTCACATCCGTGACGGTATCCATAGTGATGGAGCGATCCGGCGAGGAGAACTGGATCGGATCTGCAGTGCCCGGCACTACAGGGCGATACAGCATCGCTTTTGTCTGCTTGTTGACCTGGTATACCAGCAGACGCAAATCGCCCGCGACCGGAGTTCCACGCTTGGGGTTCGCCGCAGGATCGGTGCCGATCATCAAATCCAGCGCGCCGCCAGTCTTGAAGGGAGCATTGGCGACTCCGCCTGCATTCCGTAGCAGATTCGGATCGCTGGTACGATAGGCAGCGAAAAGACGTCCACCGGCGATGGAAACTGCGCCTTCAGCAAGATCGGGCTTATGGCTCCAGCCTATCGTTGTCGTGCGACGGTCGATCATGGCCCAGCTTGTGGAGGGCAGGCTCTCACTGAAGCTTTGCAACGAGGGAGCAGGCCCATTGTGGATCGCCACCTCAAGAATCTGCGGTCCTAGCTGGCTCTGGCGCGATTCTTCTCGCTGCCGAAGATAACCCTGCGCTTTATCGATCTCCGCCTTGGTCACATCGATAGTGAAAGGGGGAATGGGCCGGAGTGTACCGAGTCCATCTACACGCACCAAGCTCACACGCGCCCCATCGACTACGTATACATTTCCATCCGAGGTTAGTGTCAGCGAAGGGAAGAAATTTTCATCGTGCGGCGAGATGTCGTTCAAAAGCATGTTGCGGGGCGCTTCAGGAATATTCCAAGGCTTGCCTACCCTTATGTCTTGAAAGAGTTGTGTGACATAGAGGCCATCTGCAGTAAACAGATACATATTGCCGAAGTTGCCATTGATGGCCCACAAAGGAGCAACAGAGGAGCCAGGGGGGGTAAAGAACTCTCCGAGAAGACGTGTGGTGCCTATCAGTTCGCCAGAATGGTCGGCGGTCGGAGCGTTATGAGCCGCATGCAGGCCGGGCCAAGGGCTGGGATAGCTCCATCGATGGCCTTGCCGGTCAACACCCCCCACGCCGTCGCGGGAAAAGGGACTCGGTGCTGTGGTGAGCACGACTGCCTGAGGTGATTCGAGCATCTGTCCGCCTCCATCGGAGTCTGGCTTTTGAGCTCCATCAACCACGACCGTGCCTTGTTGCAGGTCGTAGACAGGAATGCCGGCTGGGGTGACCCGCACGGGGGCGAAGCGCATTGCCTTGTCGTCTACGACGGAATCGAGCATGACCGGCCCCAGCGCCTTGGGATCGGAAGCGATGGTGATCCCTCCCGTATAGGCCTTGCGGAAAGTTACCTCTTCAGGATCGACCTTGCCATTCCCGTTGAGATCGGACCAGGTGAAGAGAACTCGTTTGTCCGGAGCTTTGCTATTTATGTCGGTATTGGGTGGCAGCTGGCGCTTAAAGCTTGCGTCTTCAAAGATGCTCCAGTCGTTGGCTCGGCCGAGTGCGGCCACCGGGTGAAGGGTTCCTCCCTCATCGAGGTAGAGCATGCCGATGGAAGCTCCAAGGGTAGGATTTCCCAGATAAGAGTTGGTGAAATAGCGGTGGCCGTTGCTGTAGAGCACGTTGACCGGTTGGCCGCCAGAGCCGGTGAACGGGGGCTTCAGGTCGGTCTTGCCAGGTCGATAGAGGACTGAGGTGATGGAATCCGTGCCAGTCTTCCAATCCAGCTTGAATTCCATCTGGTGATAGTAGAAGCGTGTTTTGTCATGGGGGTCGAGCGCGCCGCCTCCACCATACTCCGGGGGACCGTAGAAAGCCTTCACAAAATTGCCGTCCAACGTCCAGACACTTACCCGCTTAGGCTGAAAATCCTGTTCGGCAACCCACAGGTGACGGTTGCTGTCAATGGCTAGGCCCCAGGGATGGTTCATGTGCAGCGGATCGTAAGGGCCGGCCTTCGGCGGTCCGGCGTGCCCGATGGAACGCAGCAGCTTGCCCTCGGGGCTGAATACTTTGACCTGGTGAGAGGAACCGTGATCGCTGATGTAGAGATTGCTCTCGTCATCGATCGTGATACCGATGGGATCTTCAAGGGAGGTTGAGATCAGTACATGCGGCTGAGGCGCTTGCAAAAGGCGGGTTGGGTCGCCCGCTACGTCGAAACGCAGGAGACGAGTGCCGGCCAGGACAAGCAAATTGCCCTTGGCGTCAAAGGTTATGCCGCGTGAATCCTGCACCGGGACAGAACCGGCGATCTTCCCGCTCATGGTATCGACGAGAAGGAGCTGGTTGAGGTGAGTGAGGCTGACCACCGCAAGCTTGTCGCGAACTGCGAGGCCGCCGATCTGACGCGTCCATCCCATGCGGACGGACTCACCCTCCAGAGGTGTCCCAACGGCGACGAAAGGATATTGCACGATGGATTTTTCGTTATGGCCGTGACTCTGGAGAGCCGTAAGCCGCAGGGCTACGTCATTGAATGTTTTTGGATCGTTGGGATTCCCTCCCCATACTGAGGCGACGTAGGCAAAGACCGCGGGATTCGCGCCCGTGCCGGTATCCCGGGCCATGTACGGAGCGCCGGTCCAGTTACCGCCGACCCAAGTGCGGCTGCCAACCTTGCGCCCATCAAGGTCAACCCACGCCATCCCCGAGCCTCCCTCGGTGACAAAACTGCCGAGGTAAACAACGGGTTGACCGTCGGGGGCCTTGTCCGCGGGCACAAACAGAGCTCCCTGGGGCGGGCTGTGATTGGCCAGCCAACTACCCTTGTGATCAGCAGTATCCCAGGCCGGATGTCCCGCGTTGTAGATGGAAAACTCGTAGTGAAGGTCGATAGCCTGGTGGAAGAGGCCGCGTACCTGGTAATGTCCCGGAGCAACGAAATGGGTGGGGAGGAGATAAACACCGTGAGTTGCCGCGTCGAGGTTGCGGCCGAGATCGTCGGTCGCATCCCACCAGACAGTGTTCGGTCCGGCTTGAAAGAGCGTGTCGGAGACGAGGTTGCGCACGCGATTGCCCTGCGCATCGTCAATGACCAGGGTGACGTAGGCGGGCGCGTTGAGGGTAAAGTGGACAGGGATTGGCGGATTGGGCCCCTGAATCTGAGAGACGGTTTCAGGATTGCGGGCGGCGATGGGCTTCGCGGCCTGCGACGGAGCCTTTGCGGAAATTCCGAGTAAGAGAGCGGCAAAACTGAATGCAATCAAAGACTTGCTTTTGGGTCTCATCATTGCCTCTAAAAGTATTGGACGCAAAGGAGCAAGGCGGCGCGCGTTTGTCATTCAATTTTGTTCCCTGGAAACTTTTTGTCTCCGCAGTAGTCATGCGCCGGAAATTGTTCGAAAACTGGCCATCCCAACAGGTAACACGGCTGTTTGCTACCCCTTCTCCCCGAGCCGTACAATCTTCAGCACGGTAGTAGGCTGTCACAGCCCTGCCCGACAGCAGCTCTGATGTGCGTTTTGGTAGCCAAAAATGCTCATTCAGGCTCTTAAAATTTGTCTCAATCCAGACGAACTGGAATTTGCAAAATCGTGTAGCAGGCAGCTGTTTTTAGATCGCTGAATCCGGACTTGTTCAGGTGAAGCGCAATCAGGAGAAGACATGACCACCAATGCAGGTTCGAAGGGCGCACGTTATCCGGGTATTCGCATCACCGCCAACGGCAATCAGCTTATTGCGTATCATACTGAAACCCGCATCGCCGACGCCGGCGTCTTCTATCCCATCACGCCTTCCACCGAGGGCGGCGAGCTCTTCCAGCAAGCCTATGCCGAAGGCAATCTGAATGTCTTCGGACATAACACCATCGCCATCGAGACCGAAGGCGAGCACGCGGCCCAGGGCGGGGCAATTGCTCACTCTGTGTGCGGCAAGCGGGTGGTGAACTTTACATCGGGACAAGGCATCGTCTATGGCGTGGAGCAGTACTATCACGCGCCGGGCAAGTGTTCGACCATGGTGCTTGAAGTGGGTGCGCGCGCACTGACCAAGCATGCCCTGAACGTCCACTGCGGCCATGACGATATTTATGGAGCACTGGACACTGGCTGGATCATGGTCATGGGCAAAGACTCCCAGCAGACCGCGGACCAGGCGCTGATTCTGCGCCGCGTGACGGAGCTGAGCCTCACGCCGGGCATGAATATCATGGACGGCTTTCTGACCTCGCATCTGGAGCGCACCTTTTACAAGCATGAGTCAGACCTGATTCGCGAATACCTCGGCGCTCCCGAAGACATCATCGACACGCCGACTGAAGCGCAACGCACGCTGTTCGGACCCAAGCGACGGCGCGTACCGGCGATGATCGATCTGGCCAATCCGCTGCTGCTCGGGCCGGTGCAAAATCAAGAGCACTACATGCAGGGCATTCTGGCACGGCGCAACAATTTCATCGAGCCGATTCTGGAGATGCTGGAAGCTGCCTATAAGGACTTTGGCGACCTTACCGGCCGCTACTATGGCCTGCTCTCTGAATACAAGTGCGACGACGCGGAGACGGTCTTCGTCTCGCTCGGCTCTGCTGCTGAGAACGTCGAAGCTGCAGTCGACTACCTGCGCGAAACGCGCGGTGCTTCTGTCGGCTCGATCCATGTCAATGTGATTCGACCCTTCCCTGAAGCGGCTATTGTGAAAGCGCTCAAGGGCAAGAAGAACGTCATCATTCTGGAGCGCACCGACGAAGGCATGTCAGGCGACAACCCGCTCGGCCGTGACATCCGCACCGCGCTTAACAAAGCGATGCAGGGCGCAATGCTCTACGCTCCCGAGCCCGCCTACAACACGCTGCCCTCGATCACAGCCGCCGAGATGCCGAAGATCTTCTCCGGCACCTACGGCCTCGGTTCGCGCGACTTCCGCCCCGAGCACATCATCGCGGCCTTCGAATACGTCACCATGGGCACGGCGCGTAAGGATGGCAAAACGGCCGCCGATGGCGCGTCGTTCATCGTTCTCGGCATCGATCATCCGTATCAGGTGAATTCGAACGAGACTCCCTCGCTTCTGCCCGAGGGTGCAGTCGCTGTACGCTTCCACTCCATCGGCGGATGGGGCGCGATCACTACGGGCAAGAACCTCGGCGCGATTCTCGGTGACTTGAACGACACGCTCTTCGAGCGCGATGGACTGGTCGATGAGCTTGGCAATCCCAAGGAGATCATCCACGTCAGTGCCAATCCGAAGTACGGCTCGGAGAAGAAAGGCGCACCCACCAGCTACTTCATGGTAGCGGCGAAGGATCGCATTCGCGTCAACTGCGATCTGCGGCACGTCAACGTCGTTCTCTGCTGCGATCCTAAGGCTTTCACCCACACCAATCCGCTGGACGGCATGGCACCGGGTGGCTCGCTCGTTTGGGAATCCGAAGAGACTGGCGAGCAGGCCTGGGAGCGGCTGCCACAGTGGGCCCGCAAGCAGATCGTCGACAATAAGATTCGCGTCTTTACTCTTCCCGGCTTCAAGATTGCGCGCAATGCGACGGACCGCGGCGATCTTCAACTGCGTATGCAGGGCAATGCCTTCCTGGGCGCGTTCTTTGCTGTTTCGCCGCTGCTCGATGAGTTCAAGATTTCGCAGGAGAAGTATCGCGAAGTTGTCTTCAAGCAATACGTCAAGAAGTTCGGCAAGCTCGGCGATGCAGTTGTGCAGTCGAACATGGAAGTGATGACCAAGGGCTTTGAGATGGTCACCGAAATCAATATCGGTGAACTCACCGCGCCCGACCGCTCCAGCCTGCGCGGCGCGGCGCTGCTGCCCATCTTCGAGGAAGTTCCAGCAGGCGCGGGCGCAAGCTGCAGCACGGGCTGCCGTTCGCACGCATTGCCTGCAGGCCAGGCCGAACGCGCGCCGATCAACCTGCTCCAGACCTTCGATCAGGAGTTCCGTTCGAACTATGGCTACGACCAGCCGGCGACACCGCTTGCCGCACTGGGCATGATTGCCGCCGCCACCGGCGACACCGCTTCAAAGTATGTCGCACGCCGCGAAACGCCGCTCTACATCCCCGAAAACTGCACCCAGTGCATGGAGTGCATCGCAGCCTGCCCCGACACGGCGCTGCCCAACACTTCGCAGGAACTCGAAACCGTTCTGCGTACCGCAGTCATGCGCTACGTCACCGATTTCGGCGACCGCGCCGCCATGCTCTCGCGCTTGCCTGAGATCGAGTCCCGCGCCCGCGTGATGATGAACGAGGTCGTTGCCAAGAAGCTCGATACACCGCTTCCGTCCATCCTCAAGACCGTGACCGAGCAGATGGATGGTGTCTCCGACAAGGCCAAGACCGAGTTCACCAACATCATCGCCAAGGTGCCGCTGGCTTACACCAAGGTCAACGCCATCTTTGCTTCGCCGGAACGCAAGAAGGCCGGCTCAGGCGGCGTCTTCTCCATCTTCGTCTCCGACCTTTGCAAAGGCTGCGCAGCCTGCGTCACCGCCTGCGGCGATCACGATGCCCTGCGCATGGTGGCCGAGACTGAAGAGGTCAACGCCGAGCACGAGACCGGCACCGCCTTCCTCGATCTGCTGCCTGACACCTCGCAGAAGTTCCTGGGACTCTTCAATGCCGCCAACCCGGCAGAGTCGAAGACCGCAACTCTCCGCAATCTGCTCATGGTCCGCTCCAACTACGACGCGCTGGTCTCCGGCGACGGCGCCTGCGCGGGCTGCGGTGAAAAGTCTGTGCTGCGCGCCATCGCCGCGGTCACTGAGGCGTACATGCGCCCCGTCTACCACGCCAAGAGCGACCGCTTCATGGCCAAGGCCGGCGAGCTTGAGAAGAATGGCCCCGCCCGCCTCGCAGCACTTGCCGAGCGCAATCCGGAAGAGTACGCGCTGCTCAAGCAACTCACTGCGCATCTCATCCTCAACCTGGGCGGCGAGCAGGTTGAAGACACCAAGTCCCGCATCGCTCAATACGAAGCAGCCAACGGCCCCATTACCGATCTGCAAATCATTGAAGCGTTGGCCGCCATCCTGCTTACGGAAGCCTTCAATCACAAGAGCCTGCAGCCGGTAGATGGACGTCTCGCCAACGGCATGTCTGTTATGGCCATGGCTGCGCACACCGGTTGCAACACGGTGTACGGCTCAACCGCGCCCAACAATCCCCATCCCTATCCGTGGATGAACTCGCTCTTCCAGGATGGTGTCACCGTGGGCTGGCTGATGGGCGAAAGCTTCATCGTGGATCACGCGCGCCGTTCGGTCATCCCTGAGCGCCTCGCCGATGCCATCCTCACCCGCGATGAGAAGGTCATGACGCCACGCGAGTACTACGAGCTCACCCACTTCACCGATGCGACGATGACGGATCAGGAAATCGTCGAGCTGCCCAAAGTCTGGGTAGTGGGTGGCGACGGCGGCATGGGCGACATTGGCTACCAGAACACCTCCAAGGTGATCCTGCAGAACCGGCCCAACGTCAAGGTGCTGATGCTCGACACGCAGGTCTACTCGAACACGGGCGGGCAGAACTCCGACTCCACGCCGATGCTGGGCGGCAATGACATGAACGTCTTTGGCGCAGCAACGCAGGGCAAGAACAACGAGAAGAAGACCGTCGCCGAGACCTTCCTCGCGGGACACGGATCGCCCTTCGTCGCGCAGATCTCGATGGCCAATGCGCCCAAGATGTACCGCGCAATTCTCGATGGCCTCGAGTATCGTGGGACGGCATTCATTCAGTCCTTCACCACCTGCCAACCAGAGCACGGAGTGGCCGATGACCTGGCGCTGACGCAGGCGCAGCGTGTGCGCGACTCACGCGGCGTGCCGGAGTTCATCTTCAACCCGCGCATGGGCGAAACCTACCAGGAAGCGCTCGACGTCAAGGGCAACCCGGCGCCGGATATGGACTGGTATTCAACCAAGAACAAGGAAACCGGCGAACTCAGCCGCTACACCGTCGCCCATTGGTGCACCACGGAAGCACGCTTCCGCAATCACCTCAAAAAGGTGAAGAAGGACGCGCTGCCCAAGCTGATCACGCTGGACAACATGCTGGTGCGCATCACGCAACAGGATGCCGTCTATCGCCGCTACCTGATCCCCGAGCATCGCTCCTTCATTCCTGACTTCGGCGTGTACATCACGCTGCCTCCGGCGAAGGCGGGAGGTGAGCCGGTATACATGACGCTGTCACGGCAGCTCGTCCTCTTCTGCGTAGAGCGCCGCAAGGCATGGCGCATGCTGCAATCCAAGGCCGGCGTGGTCAACAAGGAATACATCGCGCAGAAAGCGATTCTCGCCGATGTCGACTCCGGCAAGCTGCCAGTTGAAGAGTTGCTCTCACGCGGCGATGAGCTGCTGCAGGAGCGGCTGGGCAATCTGGTGCCGGCGAAAGCGTAGTTCAACAAATACACAAAGTATGAGGGCCGTTATCCGAACCGGATAATGGCTTTTATACTTTGTGCCCATCTTTCTACTGAATGGGCAAGCCTGTTAGCCTTTCAATGGACACGAAGGAAACTTCATCTATGTCGATAGCTCATAGCACCGCAGACTCCGTAGCCGTGGCACCCCCAACGACAAACAAGCATTTAATTCGATGGGTCGAGAAGATGGCCGATCTATGCCAGCCCGACCACATTCACTGGATCGACGGAAGCCAGGCGGAGTATGAGATGCTCTGCCAGAAACTGGTAGATGCGGGAACCTTCTTTCGCCTTGATGAAAAGCTTTGGCCGGGCTGTTATCTGGCGCGCTCCACGCCTAACGATGTAGCGCGGGTCGAGGATCGGACGTTCATCTGTTCGCTTTCAAAAGACAACGCAGGACCGACGAACAACTGGCAGGATCCGTTTACGATGCGGCGCAAGCTGAAACACCTGTTTCGCGGCGCAATGCGTGGGCGAACGATGTATGTGCTTCCCTATTCGATGGGGCCGGTGGGCTCGCCGATGTCACAGATCGGCGTACAGTTGACGGACTCAGCTTACGCGGTCGTGAACATGCGCATCATGGCGCGCATCGGCACGCCGGTCTTCGGCGAAATCGACAAGGATACCAAGCGCGTTGTGCCGTGCATGCATTCTGTTGGCGCACCGCTCGGGCCGGGACAGAAGGATGTGCCGTGGCCTTGCAATGACGAGAAGTATATTGTGCATTTCCCCGAGACACGCGAGATCTGGAGCTATGGCTCCGGCTATGGCGGTAATGCCCTGCTCGGCAAGAAATGCTTTGCACTGCGCATCGCTTCGAATATCGCGCGCGACGAGGGCTGGATGGCCGAGCACATGCTGATTCTCGGCGTGGAAAGTCCGACGCATGAGAAGACCTATGTCGCTGCGGCTTTCCCCTCGGCCTGCGGCAAGACAAACTTCGCGATGCTGATTCCGCCAAAGGGCTTCGATGGATGGAAAGTGTGGACGGTAGGCGACGATATTGCCTGGATCAAGCCGGATGCAGCGGGCAAGTTGCGGGCGATCAATCCTGAGGCGGGCTTCTTCGGTGTTGCTCCGGGAACAAGCGCAAAGACTAATCCCAACGCAATGGCCACATTGGCGAAGAACACGATCTTCACTAATGTTGCGCTTACGCCTGAAGGCGGCGTCTGGTGGGAAGGCATGACTGACGCGCCTCCCGCTGAGTGCCTGGACTGGCGGGGGGAACGATGGACACCGCTGATTGGCAAGGTCACAGGCAAGCCGGCGGCACATCCTAATGGACGTTTCACCGCGCCTGCCAGCCAGTGCCCTAGCATCGACGAGGACTGGGAAAATCCCGCGGGCGTGCCGATTTCGGCGATCATCTTTGGCGGCCGCAGGCCGACGACAATGCCGTTGGTTTATCAGGCATTCAACTGGTCATCCGGAGTCTATATCGGCGCCACGATGGGCTCGGAGACGACGGCTGCCGCAGGCGGCGCGGTGGGCAAGGTACGGCGCGATCCGATGGCCATGCTTCCCTTCTGCGGCTATCACATGGCGGATTATTTCCGACACTGGCTGCGGATGCAGCGCAATCTGACGTCGACACCGCGTATATTTCACGTGAACTGGTTTCGCAAAAATGCGGAGGGCGAGTTTCTATGGCCCGGATACTCCGAAAACATGCGCGTACTTAAGTGGATTGTGGATCGCGTGCGCGGACGTGCATTAAGCAAAGAAACACCTATTGGCTGGACACCGTTCTACGACGACATTCATTGGGATGGACTGGATTTTCCGCGTGCGAAATTTGATGAACTGCAAGCCGTTGACCGCGCGCAATGGAAGCAGGAAGTGATGAGCCACGAGGAGATGTTCATCGCGCTGCACGACCACCTGCCGCCGGAGATGATTTATGAACGGGAGCTATTGATCTGCCGGTTGTGATCGGGCTGGATGGTCGAGAAATAGCTGAAGGCAGAGCTCATGCTCTGCCTTCATTGTCTTGGACTCCGTTCAAGAGACTCTTGTCGTCAGTAAATCAGCTTGAGTGAAAACTGAATCTGGCGGCTGGTGCCTGCTGTCTTGCTGATTTCGCCGAACCCGGAGCCGCTGAGAGTGTTGGCAGGCAGGCCCATGTTGACGATATTGAAGAGGTTGAAAAATTCAGAGCGGAATTGGAGATCGACGAGTTCGCTGCCGCTCTTGCGGGTACCGAAGGGTGTGTCTTTGATGAGGGCAAAGTCGAAGTTATAGAAAGCTGGCCCACGGAATGAGTTGCGGCCAAGCGTTCCGAAGCGGCCAGAGTTAGGTCCGGTACCACCAGCGATGCCAACTGGGATAGAGAAATAGCTGGCGTTGTCAGAGCCCTTGCCGAAGTAGTCTTCGCGGATTTTGCGCGCGGTGGAAAGGCTGGGCTTGCCGATCTGGTCGGGACGGTCGGCACCTTGCGAGCCGTATCCGGTCTGCTGCACGCCGGAGAGGACGGTGAAGGGTGAGCCGCTGGAGATAGACGAGATGCTGAGCAGTTCCCAGCCCTGAGTCAGCTTGCGGCCTAGAGGGTGCAGGAAGGCTACCTGCTCGCCGTGCAGATCCTGCGCAAGTGAGAGCGAGAATCCCTGGTTGACATCGAAGTTCGACGGACCTTTTTCCGGATGGGTGTCGCTGGGATCCTGGGGGAATCCGGGCGCAACCGCGCCGGTGGCTCCGGTGCCACCAATGACGAGACTGGTGTCATCGAGGGATTTGCCCCACGTGTAGCTGGCCTGGATGCCGGGACCGCCGTGAGGCACGGTGCCGGAGAGCGAAGTCTGCAGGGCGTGATAGCTGGAGTGGGCCGTGTCGTCAATGACGTTCTCGACGCCGAGACCGCCAATGACTGCGCCGTCTGCATTGAATTCTGTATCCGGCGCGAAGCCGGGACCGGCATAAGGGAAAGCGTTGGGAAAGCTGATGCGCGGGAGATGGTTCGAGGTGGTGCCGACGTAGTTGACATCAGCCGTCAGATTGCCAAGCCGGTGCTCAAAGCCGGCAGTCCACGTGTAGAGACGGGCGTTGGAGAAGCGGCGATTAATGCCGCTGAGATTGAGTGCGCTGATGACATCGGCCTGGCCAAGAGAGGCGAGGTCCTTCTCATAGCGATCGACATCCATGACAGTGTTGGCCGTGACATTTTTGGGGTGCGCTGTATCGACAAGTTTGCCGTCGGACGAGTAGACGGCGGGAAGCTGAGCCGGGGTGATGATGTAGCCGTACTTGACCGGAGCGTTCTGCGCAGCGACGAGGCGTGGATAGATGGCGTAGGGCGTAGAACCGGTAAGAAAGTTGTCCTGCCAGATATTGGGCGGAATGATGGTAATGCCTCCACCAGCATGGACCTGGAAGCTTCTCGCGATCTGCCAGGTAGCCTGGATGCGCGGACCGAAGCCCTTCTTGTCGGTCTGGTAGCCGGGCTGCGGATTGACAAGATACTGCTGCTTGCCGTCGATGCGTAGAAAGCCACCTGTACGCTTGGCACGCTCAGTTATGGGCGTATAGAGCTCCCATCGCAAACCGTAGTCGAGAGTAAAGCCAGCGGTGACCTTCCAGGTGTCCTGCACGAAAGCGCTATAGGACTCGCGGTTGATAGCTGCCGGACCGATGTGTGCGGCATCAGAGACGCCGGGAGGTGCGATGGCTACCGTATATGCGGCGGGGCTGCCGGAGAGGAATCCGCTGAGCGTGTCGGGGAGCAGGTCGCCCTTCTTCACGTCGTGCATACCGTCTGCGGAGACGATGTCTTCCGTAGCATAGGCGGAGCCGCCACCGAAGTCGTACTCTCCATTTGGGCTGGTGCCGAAGTAAGTGGTGTCTCGATTGATGCGAACTTCAAAGCCAGCTTTAATAGCGTGCCCACCGTGGATCCAGGTAACGAGCTGACGGCCATGGAAGAGATTGCCGTAAGCCTGCATGACAGAACCGGCGGGAGCGTTGAAGGCCTCATACAGAGCGTCGTTGAACTTGACGGCGGGATCAGTGCGGTTAGGCGTAGGAAAGCCCGGCGTGCTCCGGGTAATGCTGATCAGCGACTCGAAGGTAAGCCGCGGCGAACTGGTGTGCGTCCAGGCGCCGAGCACGTTGCGCTGGCGGTCTACATAGGTGATGCCGAAGCTGGGATCGATAGCGGTCTGATCCGGATTGGTTGTAGGGCCGGTCAGATTGTTGAAGTTAAAACGGCCTAGAAACTGGTCCTTCGAGGTGATGGCATGGTCGATGCGAATAGAGAACTGATTGGCGTCGGTATAAACCTTGGACGAGGTGGCGTAGGTATTCGGGCCAAAGGCTCCGGTAGATAAATTGGGCAGCGGATAGCGGGCCAGAACCGCGGCGATCGCCGGATCGACGTTGACATTGAGCGTGTAGGAGGCGGTACTGCCGTCAGGCTGCTTCTGGGTAACGACGTCAGTTCCGGCGCGCTCGGCAGCTGTCGGCACGGGAAAGACCTGCGTGGTGCCGAGGACCTGGCGGAAACCCTGATACTGCCCAAAGTAGAAGGTCTTCTTTGCGCCATCGTAGATATGTGGCAGAACGATGGGCCCACCATTGGTGAAACCGAACTCATTGCGGCGGAAGGGCGGAATACGGCCGGGAGTCTCAGGGGTGGCGTGATCGAAATAATTGCGTGCGTCAAAGGCGGAGTTGCGGACAAACTCGAAGACGGAGCCATGAAATCCGCTGCTGCCGGAACGGGTGAGGATGTTGGTAAAGCCAGCGGCCCCGCGGCCGATTTCAGCGGGCATCCAGCCTGAGCTGGACTGGATCTCCTGCACGGCGTCGACGTTGAAGTTGGAGAAGGTGGCGCCACCCATTTCAGGGTCGCTGGTATCCGCACCGTCCATAGCGAAATCGGCTTCGACGCCACGCTGACCATTGATGGCAAATTGCGCGGTGAAGTTGGTGGCGCCGTTGGAGTCGGTCATAGTGCCGGCGGCGAGTAGGAGCAGTTGACTGAAATCGCGTTTGTTCAACGGCAGTTCGCTGACTGACTTACCTGAAAGCTGCTCGCCGCCGGAATTGGCAGATTGGGCGGCTTGACCTTCGACCGGAATCAATGGCTCGCGAGCGATTTGAAGCGTAGACACACCGGCACTTGAGTCAGAAACGGCCAGACTTAGAACCGATGCGCCGTTGGTCAATGGAAATTCAAGAGGCGTGGGAGCTTTGACTACCTGGCCGTTGATCGAAACCGAGAACCGATAAGTCGCCTTGGGAAGCTTTCCAAAGACAAAGCCTCCATCGGCTGCCGTTACGCTGGTGAATGCGCCGAGGTCAGAGAGAGCAGTAACAGTGGCGCCAGCAATCGGTAGACCTGTGGCGTTGTGGAGATTTCCTTTCAACCCCTGGATCTGGGACTGTGTGGCCGCTTGAGGAACGATGACCTCCTGGGCCTTGCATTTCACTCCGCCGAAGATGCCGGTAAGGAAAAGACTGATCGTGAGCGCGGAAAGAAGATTGAAGAGACGAAGAAAACTGCGGCGTACCGAGGACAAGCCTGCCAATGTGATCTACCTTTCGTACGGATGTGAGCAGGCGCTTTCCAGGGGAATGGGCCAATGGTCTGACCACCTATCTTACCTGAGCGAAGAAACACCTTCCAAGAGGGGAAGCTGGGAAAGCGGATCAATGCGTTTCGGCGCGAAATCGAGGCTTCCAGTGATATGCTCGGCCTGTGCCCTGTCGCCTTGCCATCAAGGCATTCTTCCTGCTCTTCGCCGCTTCGCTAGCGGGCCAGCAGTCTCCCCCGAATGCCGCGCCCAAAATGCCCTCCACGCTTGTGATTCAGGGCGTGGGCAAAGGTGTGGTCCCAATTGATGGCTCATGGCAGTTTCACCCGGGAGATGACCCGCGTTGGGCCGCACCAGATTTCAATGATTCGAGCTGGGAATCGATTGAGACCGACGATCCATGGGGCGCTCAACAGCATCCCTCGTACGTGGGTTTTGCCTGGTATCGCCGCCATGTAGAAATACTGCCTACGGCAGGCGCGACGCAGGACTACCGGATCCTGATTCCACATGCGGAAGACGCCTACGAAGTCTACTGGAACGGCGTTCTGGCCGGAAGCTATGGAAAGCTGCCGCCTCATCCGTCGTGGTACTACGGGCAGTTTCCCCGCTCATTTCCGTTGCGAGGCTCGGCGTATGGCACACTGGCGATTCGGGTATGGAAGGCACCGCTCGAAGCTTTTTCCGCAGCGGAAGCGGGAGGACTGTATTCACCACCGCTGGTGGGCGAAGCGGAGTCGATTGCACTCCGCGAAGACGCCGCCTATTGGACCGACATCCGGGAAGATCTCTTTGACTATTCCCTGATTTTGCTGCGCGGCTTCGTAACCCTGCTGTGCCTTGTACTGTGGAGCCGCAATCGCAGGGAACAACTGTTCGTCTGGGTTGCGGTCTTCACCGCATTGCCGGTGGTACTCGACATCCTGCAGCGGCTCTTCCTGATTCCCTTCTCGTATTCGGTGGCGCGCTGCCTCAACCAGCCGATGTACGTGCTCTACCATCTGTCACTGTGGTTTCTGCTGGTGTGGCTGCTGCGGCTGAACGAAAACTACAGACTGATGCGCGTAACAAAAATTCTGGCAGTGTTGACACTGGCAGCCGGCAGTCTGGATGGCATTCTCGCCTTTTTCTGGGGTTCGGCAACTCCGTGGATGCAATGGGCGGATGGACTGCTGACTGCATTCATTCTGCTGGTGGAAATATTCCCCTTCGTGCTGATCGGCGTAGGCCTGCGACGCCGGCTTGAGCCATCGCGCTGGGTCGTGGCGCTGAGTGCGCTGGTGCTCCGCATGATCGATACCATCGCGGCTTGGAGCGCGCTGGGGCAGCGATTCACGCACTGGACGCTCTTCAGCGACCTGATCGACACACCGCTCTTTACGGTGCAGGGTGTTGCCTTTCGCGCCGAAAAGGTGACCTCGATCGCCCTGTTCATCGCAATTCTCTACGCCGTATATCACTATGCTTTGGAGCATCAGGCGCGCCAGAATGTGCTGGAACGCGAAATGCAGAGCGCGCGCGAAATTCAGCAGGTGCTGATTCCTGAGACGCTGCCTTCCCTGAAGGGTTACGCCGTCACCAGCGCTTACCAGCCTGCTCTCGAGGTAGGCGGGGATTTCTTTCAATTGCTTTCGAATCCCAATGGCTCTACGCTCGTAGCTCTGGGCGATATGAGCGGCAAGGGCCTGAAAGCAGCGATGAATGTGTCCATGATCGTGGGCGTGCTGCGTGCCTTGTCCGATGTGAACACAAATCCCGGAGACATTATGGAAGGGCTCAATCGCTGCCTTTGCGGAAGATTGCAAGGCGGGTTTGTAACAGCTCTCATTTTGAGGCTCGATCCGGACGGGACAGTCACTTTCGCCAATGCCGGCCACCTGCCGCCGTTTCTCAATCAGCATGAAGTGCAGTTGGAAGGCTCCCTGCCGCTGGGGCTGGTGAATAGCGCATTTTATGGAGAAGTAGCGATGCAGCTGCATCCCGGGGACTACCTGAGCCTCTACACCGACGGCCTGCTGGAGGCACGAAATACGCTTGGTGAACTCTATGGCTTTGAGCGGCTACACGAACTGCTTTCGAGTCGGCCGACCGCATTGCAGGCGACTGAAGCTGCGATCGCCTTCGGGCAGGACGACGATATTACGGTGCTGACTTTGACACGCCTGGCAGCAGGCGAGGAATCGACAACTTCGCTGGCTGCACCAATGTTGACCCCGGCGAGCGGCGGCCGCTGACACCCGCCGGGATTATTACTGCAATCTATCTTTGAGACTTCGATGGTGCAACTACGGTGAACTTCGCCGTTTGAGAGGCAGCGGCGGCATAGTTGCCCTGCGCCGCGTAGGACACTACGACCGTGTGCTGGCCGGTTGCCGGTTTCGTTATCTGGAAGACACCGACTCCGAAGAACAGCGGAACAGTTTTGGCAGGCCCGCTGTCATACGTGTAGGTGATGACTCCAGTCGGTATGCTCCCGATAGAAGTGGCCACGACCACGCAGCCGTAATCCTTGCCGCTTGGCAATGTAACACTGCCGCAGTCTGCATGGAGAGCGACAGCGGCTGGCTTCACAGTGAAGCTAACCGGAGCCGAGATACCGGCTGGGTTGTGAGCGTCGCCGGAATACTGGATGGAGAGGCTGTGTATGCCCGCATTTAAATCGTGCAGACCGTAGGATACAGAGCCATTATGCAGAGTGAGTGAAGCGATCTGCTTCTTTCCATCCAGGATTTGAACGGTTCCAGTGGGAGTCTGGCTCGTGTTGCTGGCTGTTCTGGCCAAGGTGCGAAGATTCGAAGCCGTGGTGGAGGGTGTGATCGTGACGATTACGTTGGCGCTCTGAGGGTAGGTCACGGTCTGCGGATTGATGCTGAATTGAATCTGATTGTCATACGGCGAAACAACCTGGTAGTTCACCGATGCTGTCGACTGATTGCCTGCGGCATCGACCGTGAGAACAGTAAAGGTCTTGCTACCTGTCGAGGAGGTATCGACTGTGGCAGTGAGAGTGCCTGTGCTGGATGTGCCTGAAGAAAAGGTTTGGCTGCCGCAACGTACTACGCCGGACAAAGCGTCGGTGCAGCTATAGCTGGCCATAACTACGTCGCCCATTTTGTACGTACCCTGCGCGGAGGGAGCAGGTGACAGCGTGGGACCCGAAGCAACAACCGGAGCAGTCGTGTCTACATTGATGGGGAAGGTGTAGAAGCTGGTTGACCAGTTGCCGCTGCCATCCTGCGTGAATTTAAGTTCTTCCGTCCCGGCGCAATCCTGGGCATAGTAATGCAACAGGTAGCGGCCGTCTGCCAGACCGGTAAGCGTTTGAGCATCGGGAGTAAAGACTGAAGCGGGCTGGCCGCTTGGGCTGGACTGCGTTGGGCAGGCGACACCGCTGGTCAGGATTGTGTCGTTCGGGAGCGAGTCTCCTGGCGCAGGCACGGCACCTGCGGTCGTGAGGCCATAGGTGATGCTTTGAATGGGCGAGGCTACGAAGTTTGCCGCACCCGGCAGATTCGTACCGGCGAGGTTCGGCGGCTGGCTGGAGAGCGTGATGCTGGCCGTGGAGTTGTTAATCCAGGAGCCTTGCTTCTGACCTTCGACGGTAACGGTCGTCAGATCCTCTGGTACCTGCGCAACGCTGATGAAGGTCGAATTTGGGTGGGTGGTGCGTCCGCTACTCAGGTACGAGGTAGTCGTGGTGGTAGCGGCAGCCAGGGGACGAACGATCGCTGCAGCAGCCTTGGCAAGGCTCGAGGACGCTTTACGAACATTCTCCGAAGCGGAAACGCCGCTGGTGAAGCTTGAAAGCAGATTCTGCGGGCAAGGGAGCGACGCAAGATTTGCTGCGGGATCAAAGGTGCAAGGGCTTTGCGTCCATCCTTCGCTGGCCATGAGGAACCCGACACCCTGGTGGAAGGTAGGGCCGTTTGGAGTGATGATGTCGGGCAGCGTGAATGCCGGGCCACTGAAGCTGTCCTGGAAGAGCTCGTTACTCAACGCCGAGACCGGGCACTGTGCTCCGGTTGCGGTGGCGCCAGTGCCAACCTTGCATTGCAGCGTAAAGAGCTTGCAGGCCGGCTGCCCATTGGGCAGGAGCTCACCGGAGTGAATCAGGCACTGCGATGTGGCAAACGAGGTTTGAGCCACGTATTGAGACTGGTAAAGTGCCGGATCGAGTGGCATGTCAGCCACCTGCGGGATGGTTCCGTCATTGACCGTAAGCGAATTTGCTGCGAAGGCATCGGTCAGGTCGTAGGTAAAACCGATCTGCTGATTGGCAACCGGATTGAAGGAGAAGTCCTGATTGAGCTGGTCGGGAGTTGGATTTTGCCCGATTGGGTTGCCGGAAACCAATGCAGGTCCTGTGACGCCCCCTTGGGTGCAATTCGTATTCAGATAGACCGTCGAACTGGAGAGATAAAAACCGTTGCCCGATCCCTGATCGACGAGATCGATCTTCACCTGCAATGGCCCTGGGACCAGACTCTGGCTGATATCGATAGGCGCAACGCCGCCGATCGCGACAAAATCGTCCGGATCCTTGCCGGTGAGGCTACCGGCGCTTCCAAGCGCTTCAAGGCCTTCGGTAAAGCAATTCTCGAGAGGACCGACCTGGGAGCCATTCACGCCGCCGACGCACACATTGGCCGGGCCAGTGGTACTACCATTTGTGGTTACCGTTAGATTGATGTTGTTATCGACAATGATGTTTCCCGTTCCATCAGCTGAAGAGGAGAGGATGGCAGTAGGCGATGCCGGGCAGGTCAGATTCAGGGTCGTGCTGTTAAAGGCGACGGCGTCGTTTCCGTATCCCGTACCTGCCTGGGAGAGCCGCACATCTACAGGCCCGAATAGCTGAATCGAACTTTGCGAAAACAGAGACGTTGAAGATAGGGCCAGACAAAACAACACGGCCGCTTGTGGGAGAGATCTAACCTTGAACTGCATCTGAAACTCCTTGAACGGTACCATTGAAAGCAGACTTCGGTAACATTTCCGCACACGCACACGCGAGCACGGGTAATACCGCGTAAAACCAAAGTTTTCGGGGGAAGAAAGCGTTTAATCGAACGCTATGCAACGTCAGAGAATAAGCTTCAGTTGATTTATATATGCATATGAACAACTGTCAACAGTAAAGTGAATCAGCGATGAAACAACACAGCGATGTCATCAAAACGGGGGACAAATCTGCCTGATGCTTCTCTCTGGGATAACAGCAGCCAGGATGACAAGGAGTCAGATAAATTGCCCCCCGTGCAGGCCTTAATCCAAATAGGTTTCGTCTATGTAACACCAGCGCCACTTTTCTCCACGCTCCGCTGATTGAATGATGGGATGCTGCGTCGCTGCGAAGTGAGCGCGAGCGTGACGGTTTTTCGATGAATCGCAACAGCCGACATGACCACACTCCAAACACATGCGCAAATGTACCCAGGTGTCGCCAATTTTGAGGCAGTCTTCGCACCCCTTCGATGATGGCTTGACGGACTTCACATGATCTTTGGCATGGGTACAGGATGATTGCGCCATTGTATCTCTCCTTCGAGGCTATTTGTCACAACGATTTATGGTGAACAGCTCTTTGAAATTCGTCAAACTAGATGACTACTTTTCAGAACTAAAAGTTTGCGACGGCTCATCGCGGCCGGGCGCAAAAAACAACATCACCACCGGGGACGGCTGACGAGGCGTATCCGGCAAATCCCGCAGCGTACAGCCTACAAGATGCTGCGCATCGCTTCCAAGCGATGAAACCAGAGCGCAGCGAGTATTCTGAGGCCACCCGTTGGCAGTCAGTTCATGGGCGATCCCGGCGTAGTCTCCGCCAGGCATGTAAAGGACAAGGCTTGCCTCTGGCGTAATGCCGGTCAGGCCGCTTGTGCTTCCGGCGGCTAGGTGCCGGGTAGCGAATAGCACCCGCGAACTGCCGATACGGCCAGTCAACGGAAGACCGGCGAGAGCCGCGGCTGCAAAGCCGGTAGAGACGCCGGGAATCACTTCAAAGGGGACAGCCGCCTCTGTCAGCGCAGCGATCTCTTCCGCTGCGCGGCCGAAGAGAAGCGGATCGCCGCTCTTGAGCCGAACTACGCTGTGCCCTTCCTGTGCATATTGAACCATCCAGGCGTTGATCTCTTCCTGGGTGATCTTCTTCTGGCCACAGCGCTTGCCTACGTTACGCACTAACGCCTCGGAAGCGGCCAGCGACAACACCTGCGGTGAAACAAGATCGTCATGCAATAAACACGTCGCCGATGAAATGAGCGCATGCGCCCGCAAAGTCAGCAGATCCAGTGAGCCGGGACCGGCGCCAACCAGATATACCGTTCTGCTTTGCGCTCTGTTCATAAATCCTCGCTGACGACTGTGTCCGGTTTCCTGTTGCGAAGCAACCTGTCAAGCGTCTGCTGCACGGGACAGTCCGAGGGATCACAGGTATCGCGGCGTGCCAACAGATGCAAGGCGTGTTTGCGTTCTTCACCAGGCGAAAAGGCTTCAAGAATACGAGCGCGCGTAGCACCGAGTTGATCGAGCCACGCCCCCGTGTCTTCCGGAAGCATCGCATCTACTTCTTCGCGTAGCCTTTGGGCGAGCGCAGGACTCTTGCCCGCCGTTGAAATTGCGATCTGCAGGTCGCCGCGCTGTACGACAGAAGGATAGAAGAAATCGCAGTCGGGAGGGTCATCGACGGAGTTGCACAGCACATTGCGCCAGCGTGCCTGTTCGGCAACACGATGGTTCACTGGCTGTACATCTGTGGCGGTGACGACGAGAAAAACACCGTCCAGATCGGAATCGCAAAACTCGCGCAGGTGTAGCCGGAGTTCACCGGCTTGAGCTTTCGCTTCAATATCCGGCGTGGCTCTTGGCGCTACTACCGTGACCGCGCCGCCGGCACGTAAAAGGCTATCGATCTTCGGTGCTGCAATGGTACCGGCGCCCACCACCAGGCACTGCCTTCCCTCAAGCTTGAGGAAGATCGGAAACATCGGCGCTGTACCCATCGAACGTAATACCCTCTCCATTCCAGCATCGCATATGCAGGCGAAACCAGCATCGGCGTGCCGAGTTACTTCATTCCGCCCCACGCGCGAGGCTGTAAATCAGAATTGCCAGAACCACGAGGCTCACCGTTGCATAGAGTTTGTCTCGCTGGCGTATAAATCCGGCAAAGCAGAAAATTACACGCACGACCGGTGTTGCGATGAGCAGTAGAAGCCCCATCTGAATGATGCTTGGCGCATCCATATGAGAAACACCATGCAGCACGCCTGCGATGGTTCGAAGGGCTGGATAGGCCGCATGGAAATGGGTATAGTCCGCGGTCTGCTTCTGCGCATACCGCAGGTAAAGTGCGCCCCCTGCAATCACGGCGAGAGAAGAGAGAGATACACCCCAGGCGAGCATCGTTGCGATATAGGATTCAAGCCGCTGATCGGTCAATTGCGCCACTTAAATCCTCCCCGTCCAGCCGCTGTAGATCATCTCAAATCCAAGCAAAATTATGACCATACCGAAGATCAATTTGAGAGCGGCTACGCGAGCTTTGACCAAAACGTGAACGCCGATGAGCGAACCGGCGAGAACACCGAGCATCACGGGCATGGCGATGCCAGGATCGATATAGCCTCTGGAAAAGTAAACGCCTGCACTCGCGGCGGCGGTCACGCCAATCATGAAATTGCTGGTGGTGGTAGATACTTTAAAGGGAAGCTTCATCGCCTGATCCATCGCCAGCACCTTCACTGCTCCCGAACCGATTCCAAGCAGACCAGACAGCGCTCCAGCACCGAACATGATGCCGAATCCTAACGGAATGTGCCGGGCGCTGTAGGGCTGTTCTCCGCTTGGACCGGGGTAACTTCCATTCATGCGAAGCTGCGTCGCCAGTGGATCCACATACTCGGAGACCGTCGCCACCGAATCTGCGGTGCGGAAGGTACGCAATGAGGCATACGCTGAGTACAAAAGTGCTGCACCAAAAATAATGGCAATAGAATGACTCGATACTTTCGCCGTGAGATAGGCGCCGAGAAGCGCGCCCATCGTGGTTGCGACTTCAAGAAACATGCCGATTCGAATATTGGATAGCCCTTCGCGAACGTAGGCTACCGCTGTGCCAGAAGACGTGGCGATTACTGAAACAAGTGATGCTCCGATCGCATAGCGAATATCGACATGAAAGAGAATCGCCAGTACGGGTACGATGACAACCCCGCCTCCAAGGCCGGTCAATGAACCGAGAAAGCCGGCCAGGATCGAAGTTGCAAAGAGGAACGCGGTAAAGACGCCGATGCTCACGAGACCCCTACAAAGTTTATCGCGCTCTAGAACCGATAAGCGAGATGCATTGTGGCGTCGATACGCGTCTTATGGTTTGAACTCCACGATCGCGTGCACCCGATGATAGGGCTCGCGCGCCTTGTCATTTGCGGCACAGATCAATTCAATCTCACCATCGCTCTTGGGATTCGTGGCCACACCTCGTGCACTGGCTACGCTCCACGCTGTCTGCAGGAATATGCGAGACTCGTGGGTTGATGGCGCATCAATATCCAGGCTCAATACATGTCCGTCGAGATGAACTCCGACGATTCGAATGCCACTGCTCGCCTCTCCGATAATCGGCACAGATTGATCCGGAATCACCGACACGCCGCCCTCGAAATCTAGATGCAACACGCTCTCGCCATGCGGCACTTCAAATGCAGCGTGGGCGTCGGCCTCCTGTGCATGCTGTTGCAGCTCTACCGGGGCATCGCGACCGTTAAGAGTTGACTGCCTGAGTTTCGCGCCCCAAGGTAGTTCGGGGGTGAACTCGCATCGAAAGGCATCGCCCCGATTGTCGATCTGAAGCGTCGTACCCGTGGCCGTGCGATGTAATTTCAAAGAAATTTCCGCGGCCCCTGAGAGATGCAGGTGCTCTATCGAAAGATCATTCCATTGCGCCGGCAGGTGGGGAGCAAATAGAAGGCGACGATCAAGCGCATCAATCTGCAATCCAAGCAAGCCATGCACGGTGGCATCGAGGAAACCTGCCGACGACCATGTCTGTTCCGGCACTGACTCTCCATTTGAGCACGGTAGTAGTTGCCCGCCAGCACTTCATGCATGTGGCCCAATGAATCGAGGGATGTCCATGGAAGGAGCGTCTGCCACAATGCAAGAGCGGTGACGGGCCTGTGCTCCGCCTAGAATGCCTGTGCGACTCCTGCCGCATGTAACGCAGAAATACTACCTTTGGCGTACGACTCCGGATCAAAGCCTGCAGAGCCTGCTGCGATTCCCCGCGTACCCCAATCAGTTTGAAACGCGGAAGAAGCGATCCGATCCATAACCGCGGAGGTGCGATCTGCGCTGAAGAGATGCATCGTGAGAGCTTCCGCAGGCGAGCTGCGCTGCTCTGGCATGGCCTGTCCCGATTGTGTATATCCGCTTATCCAGAAAGCCTGCGCCGCATTCCAGTAATACTCTTCGATAGATGCGCGGGCACGAGCACTCGCAGTTTCAGCTTGCCTGGAAATGTCCCCGTGGTCAGTGAGTTTGGCCAGTTGCGCAAAGCCTGACGCAGCTTCGACCCAACTCGCGGATAGACCGAGATCGTTGGACATGCGGTCCTGTTCGTTGCCACCCTCTTTGTCAATCGGAATATGCGGTAGCGCGGTTGCAGGATCGATAACCGACTGGCAGTAACGATAGGCAGCCTCGATTGCCGGCCAATGCTTTCGAACAAAATCGATATCTCCCGTCGTGGAAACGTAACGGGCGAGGGTTCCAAGAAATTGGAAAGTGACGTCCACATGAACAAACATGTAGGGGTATTTGCCCACCCAATCCAGAAAGCCGGCGCTCTGGGAAAGTTCATGCCAGATCATGCCGGTTTTTGCATCTCGATAATGCAGGATGAATTCGAGTTCATCGCGAGCGCGCACACCATCCCCGCCGGCCGTTGCAGCTTCTGCGGCGATAAGGCCGTCGCCTGCGAAAAACCAGTTGTACTGCGGCCTGCGTGCTCCACGCGATGGGCCGTAGCCGGCAACATAGCCGCATCCAAGATCGAGGTTGCAAACCCATGCTTGATCGAGCGCGATCTCCGCCCATGCAATCGCCTGATTGACGGCAGGGTCAGGCGTCTCGATGCGCAGCACTCTGCTCATCTGATCTCTCTGATGCTCAGCCGCCTCAGCCTCAAAGGCTGGCTGGTCATGCACGAGTGTATGAAGCAGCAAGCCCTGATCAGCGTGTGCTTGATTCAAGGCAACAAAGACCTTCGCATTGCCAGTGCTGTCGGGTCGAATAGTAAAACCCAACCCTGCATCGCTCACACCGTGAGTAGTGCGATTACCCACATCGTCATGGGCCACAATATCCGGCGATCCAAATGTCGCGCTGTAGCCATTCGCCGGTTCTGAAACTACAAACGCGGAGATCTCAGGATTCCACGTCGCACTTTGGCCTCCTATTGCGGCAGGCCACATCAAGTTGAGCACCGGGGTTGCATGAACGTCGATCTCCACGTCATGCGTGCTCTGAATTGAATAACTCAGGATCGCACCGGGCAGGTTCAAAGGAACAAACAACTTCTCATGAACGATGAAGTCCGGTCCCACATAAACCCGCATGATCGAATCCGGCTCATACACGACGCGGCTGAGAATATCCTGCCCGTTGATTGACGTTGTAGTCACTCGGGCGTGAAAGGCAATGCGGTAGTCACTTAGAATCTCGAACGGATACGCCCATATTTCAAGCCCTGCCGATGCATATCCATCGATGAGAGCTCGCCGGCCATGCGCTGCAATAAATCGCTGTGGCGCGACAGCTTCAGTGGCAAGCGCCAGACTATTACCAGATCGACTGCCTTGCTGCGCGAAGCTGCCGAGCGCCAGCATGAGCAGGACAAAGGCCAACCAACCACTGCGAATGCTGCATAGGTTTCGACACAAATACACTTCCATTTCCTTGATCGACGATCTTCGATTGACAGGTTCGCAGAGTTAAGTGTGCCTGCGGGGCTACCAGGAAAATGTCACTGTCTTTGTGACATAACCTGAACCCTGAGGAAACTGGATGGAAACCGGACGCAGGCCGTCTTTACTCACACCGAGGGTCGCACCATCCGCCCGCACATTCAATTTGGAAGCATTCTCCCGCAGCAACAGGCGGTAGCTCTCACCCCCGATCCCAGAAAGCGAAAGGGTAAGACTGTGCGCGGCGGCCTGCTGGTTGAGAACTTTGAGCTGTTGCGTCGCGGCGCCAAAACTCGGCAGTCCATGCTCCATTGCAACTTCAACTGTGGGCAGCGGAATATGCAAAACAGAAGCCTGCGCTCGCGCGCCCGCGGACTGCGAAACCAGCTTCAACCCAGCAGGAGCGTGAATCGCCTCGACGAGCAGATCGGAAGCTGTGCGCGTGAACTTGAGATCGAGCTGTGCAGTGCCAAAAGGAACATTGCGCACGGTGGCGGTCTGCCAGTCGGCAGGCAAATGAGGCGTCACGCTCAGTGTGTTGTCTGATGCATTCCACTGCAGTCCAAACATGCCACGAACCACCGGCGAAATCACCATGGCCGAAGACCAGAGTTGATGCGCGGTGCTGCGTCCAAGTGTCTGAAAAAACTTGCCGGAAAGTAGCTCGGTTACGTCGCCTAGATCCTGCGACCAGGTAAGGTCGGCATTCTGCATTAGATGTGCATAGCCGGAGAGGGGGCGCCCTGCTCGATATTCGGCAACTGAAACCCACCCGGTAAAGAGCGGCCAGACAGAGCCCTGATGATAGCTGATGGGATCGTAGAAGCTGGTCTGATCGCTGAGCAGTCGCGTACCCCAATCTGTTGAAAATTCTTCTGAAGCCCACCGCGACAACATTGCCTGACCATGATCAAGCGCGTAGTCGCCATCCCACCACGCGACTGATGGAAAAATTGTAGCGGTTGAATCCACTGCATCAGCTCCATTCCAACTGAATGCATAGAAATCCGCCTGCTGGAGAAAATATTCCTTTTCGATCAGTTCGCGGATACGTTTCGCGCGAGCATCTGCCTCGATTCCAAGATCGCTGTGGCCTGTAACGCGCGCGAGGTTGGCAAATGCGATGCTGGCTTGTTCATCCAGCACGGCGAGGTAGATTTCCTGCCTGGGCATCGAAGGTATCCAGGATTCAACCCAGGCAGTGCCAACGGAGTTGTCATAGATGCCATCGCCATCAGCGTCGTGAGAACATTCGAATTTCCACGCACGCAATAGATTGTCCCAGTGTGTATTGACGAAGTCTTTATCACCGCTGATATGCAGGTAGTCGTTCATGACCATGGGCAGTAGCGCGGTCGCATCCGCCGAAGCATATTCGTAAGGCAAGCTCTTCCAATCGACAAGGTTCGCGGTCTGCGACCACTCGTGAAAGATCTTCCCGTCGGGACTTTGGCGATGCAGAAGGAAGTCAATTTCCTTGCGCGTGGTTTGAAAATTTCCCTGGCTGTTCAGCGCATACATCGTCCACAGCGCATCACGACCAAAGAACCAGCCAAAGCCGGGACGAACCGAATCTCCCGAGCCAAGAAACCCGGCGGTCAGCGCCTCTTCGTTACGAACGGGCGTGGTCTCGACACGTAGTTGATCGACGGATACTTGCGCCCATGAGAAGGCCTCATTGAGACGTTCGTCCGGCGTTTCAATGCTCATGCCAGTATCCTGCAGATTTTGATAGTAAGCCTGGTTGTCCTCGTAGAGATGCCTGCTCGATTGGTCCAGATTGAGCAATTGTTGTGCGAGGGCTCCGTCTGTTGAAGTCTCCCTGGTATTACCCATGGTGAGAAGCAAGGGAAAGAGTGTATGCGCGTCCCGGGCGGGATCGAAGTGCAGAATCAGCTGGGTTGGGTAGGTCGCGGCGCGTTCCTGATAGGGTTCGATAATTCCAGGAACCGCACCCGGCATAGCGATGGCCGCTGCTTGATCGGGAAAGTTGAGATGCAGCATGAAGAATCCGCCATGCTGGCCCGTGCCGACCCACTCCGTAGAAGGAGGATACTCTGAGCTAGCCGGCCACATCAGCTGCATGTTCGGCGTAAAGCTGAAGGTCAACGTCATGGGACGCACCGCTTCAACCTGATAGAAAACCTGCGCACCGGCGCCTTCCGGCGCATGCTTGGGAGCAGTGATGATTTCGTGAATCGTAAAATTCGCGTGAGCAAAGGTGATGATCGTCGCTTCAGGCCGCACTTCAATCCCCGCCGCATGCTCGTTCACATCAATGGGAACGGGATAGTTATCCATTAGTGCGGAGATGCGCAGGTTGCTCAGAATCTTTCTTGGGAAGAGCCATACTTCCAAGGAACCATCCTGCTGCCCAAGCACAGCGCCGCGCGGACCGACCACCGAAAATGGCCGCGCGGGAACTGCCTCGCGTTGAATGCTGAGATGTGCCTGGCTTGAAGTTGAAACTGGTTGGAGAGGAAACGCAGGCAGCGTGGGTAGATGAGGCAGAGGGGGCAAGACTGTTTGCGATCCGACCGGCCCAGCCGCACTGACTGCGCCAAGCAGGACGAAGACTCGCGCAAGGCTTTTGTTGAACAAGAGTCGCGTGCTCCTCAGAAGATACAGAACTGCATTGGGAAAAAGATGTGCCGAGACGGCAGCCATCTCGTACCAGTTTTTCCGGTTACGCCAGTGTACAGGCAGAGAGAGGCGGGATGCCTATAAAGTGAACCGCATCCCTTTCTTGGACTTGCAAATTAGAACTGGAATCGCGCGGCAAATTGTAGCCGACGCATCGAAGTACCGTCCTGCTCTGACACAGTGCCCTGAATCGTGCCTGCGTTCTGGCCTCCCACTGCGTTGGTGTCCTGGCAGTCGAAACAGGTGTCCGGGTTGGCGAGGTTGACATGGTTGAAGGCATTGAAGGCCTGCGCAATAAAGACCATGCGCACCCCTTCGTGGATGGTAAAGTTCTTCTGCAATGAAAGATCTGAAGTGATCAGGCCCGGGCCCCATAGCGCATCGGGCCGGTATTGCCCCAGGTACCCATTGCGGGCCAAGAGAAAGGACCGAATGAGGTTGGATTGCCATCGCCAAGCACATAGGGCGAAGGCTTGAAATATGGCACGTAATGGCCCGCCGTATTGAACGAGCCCTTATGGGTTCCGAAGCTCGCACCAGTGTGGTTGGGGAAGAAGGTGTAGCGCGGCGGTCCGGCCGCTACCCCGTCTTCAACGTTTGTCAAGTTGAAGACGGCAGCCGCGTTCGAAGCAGGTGTCACTGTTTGTTGCACCTGGGTGGGAAAGGAAGAGGTCAGCACATCCCGAACGTATCTCCTGCCCAACCCTGGCCGTAGACAATACCGTAGCCAGCGCGGAAGACGGTCTTTGGTGTTGCCTGGAAGGCAATACCGAAACGAGGAGCAAAGTTGGCGAAGTTATTCTTAACATTGATGGCGCTGTTGAACTGCCCAACGCCTGCAATGTCCAGGATGCCCGTCGTGAGATTAAGCAGCCCTCCAGCTCCCGATGCAGTCACCGTTTCCGGAGTGTAGAGTTCCCAGCGGATGCCGTAGTTGATCGAAAGCCGAGAGGTGGCGCGCCATTGATCCTGCGCGTAAGCGAAGAAGCGGGTCTGTCTGGTTTCAGCCTTGACGTTGGCCGTTTGAGTGCGCCAGAAAGTCGTAGTGTCGCCCAGCAGAAAGGTCGCAAAGCCTACGCCGGGAGAATTGCCGCTTGAGGTGCGTGCGGCGTCGAAGAAGTAAGTCCCGGAGCGCAGCGTATTACTGGCGATGGTGACCGAGTGGTTCTTGCCGTAGCGGTAGTCGGCGCCAAACTTCAGGTTATGGTTGCCCATGGTGTGAGACCAGTTGTTGACAATCTAATACGGTGCCGTCTGCTGCAGAGTGGGATTGGCCGACGTACCGTACTCGATGTTGCCGCCGCCGTTGGAACTGTTGCTCGGAATGGTTATGTTGAACTGAGGCAGACCGCCATTCAGCAGCCGACAGATCCGCTGCCGGAATAATGTTGCCGGGATATGGAGTGCGCCCCGCATTGGTGGGGTCGGTCAGCAACTTCGGCTTATAGATTTGGCCCACGGAAAGATAGTCGCTCAGGTCACAGTCTCCACCGGAGGTGCAACTAGTCAAGGCTTTCTCGGTTGGAACAGTGGTCAGCGTAGAAGATCCGGTCTTCTCACGCAATCCCTGGTAATCGCCGAAGAAGAACAACTTGTCACGCTTGATTGGACCGCCGATGGAGCCGCCGAACTGATTGTGAAGCTTAGGCGAAAGCGTATCGTTTGGCGGGGCATTGGCAAACGGATCGCGTGCCTGCTGTGCATTGGAGCGACGATACTCAAAGGCCGTTCCATGAAAAGCATTGCTGCCGGAGCGGGTTTGCGCGGTGACCAGGCCGGCGACAGCTTTGCCGAATTCCGCATCGTAGTTCTGCGAGGTGACTTTCATCTCGGAGACGGAATCCAGGTTGGGATTGATGACCGCTACCCCATTGAGGGGCTCCTGGTTGTCCGTACCATCCAATTCATAGCCGGTTGCAAAAGGGAGTTGTCCGTTCACTTCGATCGATTGGCTCCGTTGCGGATTGCCGCTTCCCTCACCCGGCCCCCAGCCGATGTTTGTGGTTTCCGGCGTCAGCAGCTCGAATGCTGTGAAGTTGCGATTGAAGTTGGGCAGGTTTTCTACCGCGCGCTCATCGAGAATCGTGCTCACTTCGGCGCGATCGGTCTCCAACAGGCCGGCGGATAGTCATCTCTCAATAACTCCCTACACGTACGAATTGCGATTCTTGTATAGATTTGCCAACTATTTTCTCCTAACTTCGCAAGAAGTTTTACGCTTGACAGTGTTATTCAGCCAGCGTAGCATCACGTCAATGATAGAGTCAGAGATAAGAACGCTGTGACTTTCATATCATCAATCCCAAGGAGATCAAGTGAAACACTCATTCGTGAAACATACCGTCGGATGGATGCTTGCAATGTGCCTTTTCCTCCTAGTCCCCTCCCTTACCAGTCATGCACAATGTTACTCTTGCAAACCTCATGGAGCAATTCAATCTCTCTCAGTAACAGTAGATTCTGCAACGGCCACCATAGACAATGAAGCCACTTTGGGCTATCCAGTCACAGTCGGAACTTATCAGACAGTGAATGTATCCGCCAGTTTATACAGCGGCGCAAAAGGTCCAATATCCGTATCTTGCTATACCGAGGGCGCAAAAAGCGGCACGGTTTTCAGTGGATCTATTAGCGGGACATATGGATCAGCATCTTTTGATTGGGTTCCGACAGTTTCAGGCAGTTACGAATTTTATTGCACAGTAATTGCTTACGCCAATTCGGGTCAAAATAGCGCGGGGTCCCAACCAATCTATATCACCGTTGACGATTAGAAGGGAGAGGCTTGGCGGCGAATGTCCTCATTCGGCGTGCGGCGAGAAAGTGCTAGCATTACAGGCGACATGAGGTTTTCTCTTCGAACGAATACGCTACTGCCCTTGGCGATTTCTTATATCTTAGTTTCTGGCGCGCAAACGCATAGTGATCCTGCACTGAAACCTACCAAGAACCCCTACAGTGCAGCCGCAAATCATTCCACTCCTGCATGGTTTGAAAATGTGGCGCCGCAAGCCGGGATCACCATGCAGAATGTGAACGGAGATCCTGCCACCAAAAAATACATCCTTGAAACGACCGGCGGCGGAGTCGCGATTTTTGATTATGATCGCGATGGCTGGCCGGATATTTTTCTGGCCAATGGCAAGACTCTTCCCGGAGAGCCGACGCCCTCGAAGCCACCCACCAGCCATCTCTACCGCAACAATCGCGACGGCACATTTACAGATGTCACCAAATCCGCCGGCCTTGATGCGCCTGGATGGGCGCAAGGAGTCTGCGCGGGCGACTACGACAATGATGGTTTCGACGATCTCTATGTGACCTATTACGGAAAGAACCGTCTTTACCGCAACGAAGGCAATGGTCACTTCAAAGATGTAGCAGAACAGACCGGGGTGGCAGGAGACGGCGTGCGTTGGGGCAGCGGCTGCGCTTTTGTCGATTATGATCGCGACGGCAAGCTCGATCTGATGGTTGCCAACTATGTGAAATTCGATCTGAACACCAGTCCCAAGCCCGGCGAAGGATTGATGTGCATCTGGAAGGGCGTGCCTGTCATGTGCGGTCCACGCGGCCTTCCCTACTCGACGAATCTTCTCTATCACAATATTGGCAGCGGAAAATTTGCAGATGTAAGCAAGCCCAGCGGCATTCTGCAAACCAATGGCCATTACTGCTTCAGCGTCACGACACTCGATTACAACCGCGACGGATGGCCCGACATGTATGTTGCCTGCGACAGCACGCCGAGTATCCTCTATCGCAACAATAAAGATGGAACCTTTACCGATGCCGCCGCCGACGCTTCCGTGGCCTACAGTGAAGAGGGCAGCGAACAGGCAGGCATGGGGTCGACGACAGGAGATTACGACAACGACGGATGGCCTGACCTATTCAAGACAAACTTTTCCGACGATACTTCCTCTCTCTATCGCAACAACGGCGATGGCACGTTTACACCAACCATCTTTGATGCCGGCCTTGGGCTGAATACTAAATATCTAGGCTGGGGCGCGATGTTTGTCGACATCGACAACGACGGGTGGCTCGATCTTCTCGCTGTCAATGGTCATGTCTATCCAGAAGTCGATTCGGCGCATCTTGGATCGACGTACCGCGAGCCAAGACTGTTGTATTGGAATCGCAGTGGCGGAAAATTTAAGGACATCGGAGCCCAATCGGGCCCAGGCATCACCGAGCCAATGTCGAGCCGGGGACTCGCAATTGGCGATCTGTGGAATGACGGCAGAGAATCCGCCGTAATCAACGACATCGATGAAAAGCCCTTGCTGCTTGTCAATCTTGCTGCGAATACAAATCACTGGCTCGGGATCACGCTTAAAGGCACACGCTCGAATCGCAATGGAATCGGTGCGCGAGTCACGGTCTTCGCGGCAGGTCATAGCTGGAGCCAGGAAGTCCGCAGCGGCTCAAGCTATGTATCGAATAACGACCTTCGATTGCACTTTGGGCTTGGATCAAACGCTTCCATCGATCACATCGACATACTCTGGCCCAGTGGTCTTGAGGAACGCTTTGGTGGAAGTGGCGTAGATCGGTTCGTCTCGCTGGTAGAAGCAAGCGGCAAAGCTGTATCTGTACAGAAATGAACCGATTCATTCCACGAGGATTGCGCACGGCACACAGATTCGATCAGACGCAGATGTGCAAGCAGAGTTATACTTGGATTGCGATACTTATCTGTCTTAATTTTCTTCGATGCCTCAATCACCGCCAAGCCGCCGCATTCGCACCCTGCACATGCTGGGGATGCTTCTTCTGGCGGTATCGGTTTTTGCCTGGGGCTTGCAGTACAAATTGTCCTTGTATGCTACTTCGAACAATGCAGGCGCATCTGCCGAACCTCATGCGAAACTACTCTCTCAAAAAGAGCGACCTGCGTCGCCGCTCGATGTTGCTTCGACAGGTTCAGATCTGACGCAATATCTATTGCAACTTCTGACCTCCAGCACGATATTTCTATTCGCAGCAGCTCTATTCGTTCTAACCATCGCGAACACTTTCCTTATCCGATGCGTGCCTATGGCTCCTGCATTGCCCCGCCGGCGTTTCGCCGCGCAGAACTTCTTCTCGTTTCGCCCTCCTCCGGCAGCATTCCCCTCTCACTAAGCACCCTCTGATAGTTCAGATTTTTTCAAGCTTCTGTGAATGATGAGCGCATGTCCGCGGCTGGACTTGCGACCTCTTCATGCACTCTCTTCGCGTAAGGGCCGATCATGTTTAGTCGATCTCCATTGATTTTTATTGGGAGCGCGCTGATGATTGCGTTCCCCTGTATTGCCTTCGTTGGCTGCAAGGGCAAGCAGCCCGACTCAGCACCCGCTCCAACAGCCTCCGTCGCACCCGTCGCGCGTGGCGATCTATCGAGTACACTCACTGTCGCGGGCGCATTCCAGCCCTACCAGGAAGTGGACCTTCACGCCAAAGTGTCGGGCTACGTTCGCCACATCAATGTGGATATAGGGGATCGAGTCAGAGCCGGCCAAGTCATCGCGACGCTTGAAGTCCCAGAGCTCAACGCGCAGGTTGCGGCCGCGCAGGCACAGATACGTCGCAGCAAGTCCGAGATTGCCCGCGCGCAGAACAGCGTTACGCTTGCTGAAGCCGATGAGGCTGCACTGCATGCTGCCTATGTGCGCCTGTCTGAAGCCTCTGCCAGGCGCCCAGGCCTGATTGCAGCACAGGAGTTGGATGACGCCGGTGCTAGGGATCAGGATGGCGAAGCAAAAATCAATGTCGCCAAGTCTGCTCTGGAAGCTGCCCAGGAACAACTCGGCGTTTCGCAAGCCGAGAACCAGCGCGTTAAATCGCTCGAGGACTACGCCATTGTTACCGCTCCCTTCAACGGCGTAGTCACGATGCGCTATGCGGATGTCGGATCGCTGATTCAAGCAGGAACCACCTCCGACACCCAATCCATGCCGGTCGTGAAACTGGCACAAAGCGATCTGCTTCGACTGCGCATGCCTGTTCCGGAAGAAGATGTGCCATTCATTCAAAACGGTGGCGAGGTACAGATCAAGCTCCAGGCTACTGGAAAGACGATCGCAGGCAAGATCATTCGCTTTACACGCGAATTGACTGCCTCGACTCGCACCATGCTTGCGGAAGTCGATGTTCCCAATCATGACCTCGCGCTCAGTGCCGGCATGACGGCTGAGGCAGCGATCGTGCTGCAGGCGCAGAAGAACGCCCTCATCGTGCCTGCAGGCGCCGTGGTCAAAGGCGATACCCAGCCTTATGTTCTCGTCGTGGATTCGAACAACCATGTCCAGAGGAAGTCAGTTACAACTGGAATTCAAGCGCCGGATCGGGTCGAAGTTGTGCAGGGTCTTACAGAGCATGAGCGAGTAATCGTATCGGGACAGGAGAACTACCAACCCGGAGAGACGGTACGCCCGCAGCTCAGCACCATTTCCATGCCACAGCAGGGAGGCAATCAGTAATGTCTTCCTTCGCCATCAAGTATCCATTTTTTATTCTGATGATGTGCCTTTTCGTGGTGGTGGTCGGCATCACGACAGTTACAGGAATGCCCGTCGATCTGTTTCCTGAGGTAAACATCCCGGTAGTTGTCGTAGCAACTTTCTATGCGGGAATGCCACCGCAGCAGATCGAGTCTGACATCACCAATAGCTATGAGCGCTTCTTCACACTCGGCAGCGGAATCGATCACATCGAGTCGCGTTCACTGCCGGGGGTCAGCCTGATCAAGATTTACTTTCAACCTGGTACGGATAGCAATGCTGCAGTCAGTAATATCTCGAATCTCGCAATGGCCAATCTGCGTCGCCTGCCGCCCGGAACATTGCCTCCAGTCGTATTGAAATTTGACGCAGCGAACCTGCCCGTATGCCTGATTACTCTCAAGGGGCAGGGCCTGAATGAAACTCAGCTGAAAGACCTCGCGCAGTTTTCAGTACGCAATCAGGTTGCAAATGTGCCGGGCGCATCCGTACCGCAACCCTACGGCGGGCGCTATCGGCAGATCATGGTCTACGTCGATCCGGTAAAGCTCGAAGCACACCAGATGAGCGTGATGGATGTCGTGGATTCGTTAAACAAATCCAACCTCATTCTTCCCGCGGGCGATGTGCGCATCGGCATGAAGGATTACAACATCTACGCCAACAGCCAGGTACCCGTTGTCGACCAGATCAACGATCTTCCCCTTAAAACTGTCGGCAATGCATCCGTGATGGTGGCCGATATTGGAAAGGCAAAAGATGGCGGCCAGCTTCAAACCAATATCGTCCGGGTGGATGGCCAGCATTCCGTATATATCCCGGTGCTGAAGCAAGGCGGAAATTCAAACACCATTACCATCGTGAACGGAGTCAAGAAGGCCGTCTCCGGCTTGCTCGATATTCCTTCCGTGCTCAAAACAAACGTCGTCTTCGACCAATCTGTCTTTGTCAAGATTGCCGTCAAGAACGTGATCAATGAAGGCACGATCGGGCTGTGTCTGACGGCATTGATGATTCTGCTTTTTCTGGGGAACATCCGCGCCACCATCGCGGTGCTGATCTCGATTCCCATTTCATGCCTTGCAACTTTTCTAGGCTTGAACCTGGGCGGAAGTTCCATTAACACAATGGTGCTCGGAGGATTGGCTCTTGCCCTCTCGCGCCTGATCGACAACTCGGTAGTGGTGCTCGAAAATATCTTCCGTCACATGGAGATGGGAGAGTCGCCGGCTGAAGCAGCCGTGTCAGGCGGCAAAGAGGTTCAACTCGCAGTACTCGCCGCTACTATCAGTACATGTATCGTATTTTTTCCAGTCATTCTGTTGGCGGGAGTCAGCAAGTATCTTTTCACAGCGCTGGCGCTGGCTGTTGTTCTGTCCCTCTTCGCTTCCTATGTAGTCGCAATGACCGTTGTGCCTCTCTTCTGCGCAAAGTTCATCACCATCGAACCAGGACATACGCATACAGAAACTCAATCGATCGAAGAAGATCTTGAACCGTCGCTGGAGAAGAAGAAGACCCGATTTCAGTACTTCCGAGTCGCGGTCGACTACTTCAATCTCGGCTACCACAAATTGCAATCCAGATATGAAAGCGCCATTCAAGCCGGCCTGGAGCGCCCGGCGTTCATGGTCGTCGCCATCACGCTTGTGGTGGCATGCACCTTCGCTCTATATCCCTTCACGGGCAAGGCATTCTTTCCGCGCACAGACCCAGGCCAGTTTGTCGTGAGTGTAAAAGTACCAGCTGGAACGCGCATTGAAGTAACAGACGATTACATCTCGAAGATGGAACAGGACATCCGCGGCGCGGTATCGCCCGAAGATTTGAATATGATCGTCTCCAATATCGGTATCACACCAGATCTCTCTGCCATATATACCTCCAACTCCGGTATGCATACTGCGTTCATTCAGGTCAGCCTCAAAGAGGATCACAAGACAGGCAGTTATGCCTACATGCAAAAGGTCAGACAAAAGCTGACTGAAGATTTTCCCGACGTAAGCACATACTTCAAGGCTGGGGGCCTGGTGGATTCGGTTGTCAACCAGGGAAAGCCTGCGCCGATCGACATTCAAGTGGGTGGCCGCGATCTTCAAGAAGCATATGCGGTGGCACAAGCGACAGCGGCCAAAGTGAAACAGCTGAGCAGTGTAAACGACGTTCTTATTCCGCAAGATCTCAACTATCCAGGATTGCAGTTGAATATCAATCGCGCACAGGCAAGCTTGCTCGGCGTTTCGCCAAAAGACGTCGTGGACAACGTTATTACGGCGCTGACTTCAGATGGAATGATCGCGCCGAGCTTCTGGATCGATCCAAAATCGGGGAACAGCTATATGCTCACGGTGCAGTATCCCGAGACACAGATCAAAACGCTCACCGACTTCCGGCAGATTCCGTTGCGTTCCGCGAATGGCTCGAGTACAACGCCCTTGCAATCCGTCGCCGACGTCAAGCAGATCGATACTCCTACTGAGGTCGATCATTACCAATTGCGTCGCGTTTTCGATATCTACGTGATGCCGAAGCAGGAAGACCTGAGCGTAGTAAACAAGCAGGTGGAATCAATCGTCAGCCAGATTCAGCCTCCGCATGGAGTAACCGTTCGTGTGCGCGGCACCGTTCGTGATATGGAGCAATCTTTTTCAAGTTTTGGCATCGGCCTTATCCTGGCTGTCGTTCTCGTCTACCTGATTTTGATGGCGCAATTCGCCTCGTTCTCTGACCCCTTCGTCATTCTTCTTGCGGTTCCTCCGGCGCTTTCGGGAGCTCTGGTTTTTCTTTTCGTGACCGGCACAACGCTCAATGTTATGTCGTTGATGGGGGTCGTAATGACAACCGGCATCGCGGTATCCAACAGCATTCTCATCGTCGAGTTTGCTGGAACTCTACGGAAAGAAGGGATGGCGCTTAAAGCGGCACTGATCGAGTCCTGTAAAGTCCGGTTGCGGCCCATTTTGATGACCAGTCTGGCAACAATCCTCGGCCTCGTTCCAATGGCGCTTGCCCTGGAGCCTGGAAGCGAACAGTATGCCCCGTTAGCGCGAGCCATCCTGGGCGGCCTAACCGTATCGGTGATCATCACCGTGTTCCTAGTCCCGGGCACGTACCTATTGATCCATCGCAATAAAGATCACGCGACCGCGGAGGGGAGAGCCTGACATGCACTCATCAAAACTTTCGATCTCGCTCTTTTTGTTCCTGCTCATCAGCCTCCAGGCACACTCCCAGGGGCAAGCGCCAAAACTATACGATGCGCCCAAGCCGCTGCCTTTTTCAGTATCTTCCGTTCAATCGGCCAATTCGGAACTGCTCTCACCCCACGCATCAAGGCAGAGTGGCTCAATGCTATTGACGCGGCAGCAAGCGGAGCAGATAGCGTTGACAAACAATCCACACGTTCATATCGGCCAGTTGATCGCTAAGGTCCAACACGAGGTAGTGCGGGAGCGCCGCGCCGACGAAATGCCGACACTCTATGGCAATCTCACCGCCGCTGATGCCAATGATGGAAGCCGCATATCCAGCGGCTCTCTCACTGCATCACGCCTTCTGGTACACGTCGGTGCGGGGCTTCAATTGAGCCAGTTGATTACAGATTTTGGCCGCACGCACAATCTGGTCGCATCCGCCAAGCTCCAGGAAAAAGCGCGTCTGGCCGATGCCGAGGCAAGCCGGCAAGACATCGTACTTGCGACAGACCAAGTTTTTTATGCGGTAATTGAAGCACAGAATACATTGAAGGTGGCGACCCAAACAGTTGCCGCGCGCCAAAGTCTTGCGGATCGCGTGAGCGCACTGGCCAGTTCGAAATTGAAGTCCGACCTGGACCTGAGTTTTGCTCGGGTAAATCTCTCGCAATCCAAACTTCTCGAACTCAATGCACGCAATAGCTTGGATGCCGCCAAAGCCGCTTTCAGTGCAGTGCTAGGTTACGAGAAGCAGGTTGATTTTCAACTCGTCGATGACACGGATTCTCTTCCCGCACTACCAGCGGGCTCAGACACCCTCATTGCGCAGGCGATCCAGAATCGACCCGACTTGCAATCGCTCCGCTTCAGCGAACAGGCGGCGCAGAAATTCAGCAAGGCGCAACGTGAACAACTGCTGCCTACCATCAGCGCCCTCGGCACCGTGGGCAAAACTCCGGTAGGCTCATCGCAATACTTCACCACAAACTGGTATGGCGCAGTAGGCGGAAACATCAGCATTCCAATCTTCAATGGATTCCGGTTCGCCGCACAGTCATCTGCGGCTTCTCTTCAAGCACAAGCCGCCTCTGAGCAGACACGCGCGCTCCGTGAACAGGTTGCGCGTGATGTTCGCACTGCGTGGCTCAATGCAAATACGGCGTTGCAACGCGTGAGGGTGACTGAAGAATTGCTCAAGGAAACAAATACAGCGTTGGATCTCGCAAAAACGAGATACGATCTCGGCCTCAGTTCGATCGTTGAATTAAGCCAGGCAGAGTTGCAGCAGACCGAGGCCGCCATCGACAACGCCGACGCACGATCCCGGTACAGCTTTGCCGTCTCGACTATCAACTTCCAGACAGGTGTCCAACCGTAATTTGCAGGCCTTCGTTTCGTGCTAAGGCACTTGTCATGCCTATCATGCCAAAGACCGGATGCTCGGATAACAGGTGAACTCCTCTTTTGAAACCTGCCAGTAGGGCATGAACTTAACATCCCGGTTTCCTCGGACCTCGAAGTGCAGAGGCGAGCCTTCGACTGCTTCCAACTGACTAGCCAAACGTTCAGAATCGTATCCGCCGTCTAAAGACAGTTCAGTTTTAGACGACCCGACTGCGGCCAGCAGAATAGGACCGTATTCAAACGAATATCTTGCTCTGCCGTCGACTTGATCGGCGCCGGTATAGCGCTTGGCGCGAATGGATGCCGGTAGCGTGAACTCGATTCTGTCGCCGTCGTGCCATGTGCGGTTGAGCCCCACATACGTTCCTGCCTTGCCAACACCCGCGAACTTGCCGTTGACCAGAATCTTCATCTCACCAGTTGCCCATGAGGGAACCCGGATACGGAGATTTGCGTGCGTCGGTGCGCCTGCATTGATCGTAGCCGTGACCGTCGCTTCCATAGGAAAACGCGTTTCGACAGTCAACTGCATGGCCTCACCTCCCTGTTGCCATCGAACCGTCGAGGGTTCGTAGAGATGAACATAGATGCCATCCGGAGCGATCGAATAAATATGCTAGGGCAGCGAGCCGAGCAGACGTGTTCCCTGCCCTTCGCAGCACGTATTCTCGTGCGTGGACTTCTCCTTCTTGCCCTCAAGAATGGTGTGATAGCGCAAGCCCGCGCCGCCATCCTGGTTAGCCATTCCGATGTTATAGATCGACTTTTCGATTTCAGTTGCAAATCGCTCGTCGTCAGGATGCAACAGTTGAAAGCGTTGGCTCAGGAACACCCAGAAGCTGCTTCCGCATAACTCACCCAATGGCTGTTTGAGATAGTTGCTGTCTGGAGGGTCTTTCTCAAACTCGATGATGGAGATGCTGCCGCCGGCCTGCTGCCAATGAGCGCGATAGAGTTCCCATGCGCCAAGCACCGCATCGTAATAGAGAGGGTTTCCAGTGATGAGATACATATCAAGGTAGGCTTCGAGGTTGGTGAGCAGATAGCAGTGGGGGCCGATCGTATGGATACTGCCACACCTGCACTTTCTCACGCTTTGCAAGGCCGTGCTGCCAGCCATCCTCCTAGTAGTAGCGTTGAATCACCTGAGCGTCCGCCGGCTTGCCTACTGCGCTTGCGCCAACGCGCGTGTTGGCGATCATTCCCTGGCCGCCCTGAATCACGCTGCGCAGCATATCAGGCAGGAATGCCTGTTGGTTAAACCAATCGTAGTAACCGCGCAAGAGCGGCAACGCCTTGGCGTTGCCGCTGTAAGCTGCTTCCAACAGACCGTGCGTGAGCCGCGCGCGTATAGGTGGCGCGCTCGGAGTAGAAGATCGTATCTTCCGGGTAGGCCATAATGTAGCCATTCGGTTGACGACATTCTTCAATCCCATCCACGACAACATTGAGGCGACGCTTCAGTTCGGGGTGATCAATCCAGCGTACAGTATTCCCTGCCCCCATCAATATCCAATACATACAGATTTTGATTTCAATTGAAACTTTCCATCGGGCACTATTGTTGACGGATAATTTCGTAGCATGGAATTCTAAAAAGATGAGCTTAGGAAGGATTCCCGGCAGCGCATCCGAGAAGAGTGCTCCTTACCAGATTGAATCGGTGGGGCGAGCTTGCCGTCTGTTGAGGATTCTTCAGAACCACGGCAGCCTGCCTCTGTTCGAGCTCGCGGAGATGGCCCGCCTCAGCAGGCCAACTGTATTTCGATTGGTCGCCACTCTTCAGGCAAATGGCATCGTCATCAAAGACACGAGCCGCAGGTATCGCCTCGCAGGCGGCCTCCTGCCCGGGCGCAGATACAAAATTGCCTATGCGGCAGAGACCGGTGAGAGTTCGTTTTATCGCGCTGTCACGCGAGGACTGATTGAAAGCGCTGCACGAGCGGGTGTCGAGCTATTAGCCCTGGACAGTCAGTACAGTCCAGAGGTTGCACGAGCAAATGCTGAAAGGGTGATGACTGAAAACATCGATCTGGCTATGGAGTTTCAAACATACGGCCAGCTCGCATCCGTGATTTCAGCGCATGCCGCCAGCCGCAAGGTACCGCTTATTGCAATCGAGATTCCACATCCCAACGCGATCTACTTCGGCGTAGACAACTGTCAGGCCGGGCTGACCGCGGGCCGGTACCTTGCACGCTGGGCTGAACAACATTGGAGAGGGCAAATCGATGAAATCCTCTTGATCGGTTCAACGGGAGCGGGCTCGTTGCCCGAAGCGCGGCTGACCGGAAGCCTGCTGGGCATCCATGAGGTGTTACCTAATTCGGCCAATGCAAAGGTTTCTACGATAGACGGGAACTGGCGGCGAGATGTCAGCCGTGAAGCAGTCAGGTACCATCTCAACACGTCCACCGCGAGCAGGATTCTCGTGAGCACAATCAACGACCCCAGCGCAATCGGAGCATTGGAGGCATTCAAGGATACGGGACGGCTTCAGGATTGCGCGATCGTTGGACAGAATTGCTCCATCGAGGCCCGTCTGGAGATGCATCATCCACACTCAAGACTGCTGGGCTCGGTGGCCTATTTTCCCGAGCGTTATGGCGAACAGCTGATTGCGCTTGCCCTCGACATTCTGACGCAAAGAATTCCGATTCCTAACGCCGTTTTTATCAAGCATCAACTTCTTACGCCGAGCAATCTGAAGCAACACTATGGGCGCGAATTGCAGGCGGCCAAGCAATCCGAGAGAAACGTCCGTGTGGATCCAAATCCGCTTTTGTCTTGATTGACGGTTCAGGCATTGAAAAACTAGAGACGGTCAAGAAATAGAATTGTCGATAGCACACGGAGCGTCAATTCACCTACATCCTTGCTGGCGATTGATTTATCAAAAAACTAGAGGAAACCACCCATGAATTTGAAGTCCGGCTGGAATCGTCGTTCCTTTCTCTCCGCGCTCGGCGCCCTCGGTGGCGGGCTGCTCGCCCCGGCTAAACTGAACGCGTCGGCGCTGTTTTCCAAGAAGACAAAGCCGCTAACATCTTCTCTCGACGGCAGCCCGATTGTGCCCATCACAACCGGGCTTGGTTCAACTGGCGACATTTACGCTGAGCTTGGCGTAACCCCACTGGTCAACATCAATGGAACGATCACCGTCATGGGCGGATCGGTGATGAAACCTGAAGTCATGGAACTGATTCGCAGAGGGAACGAGCACTTTGTCCTCATCGATGAATTAGAAATCGCGGCAGGCAAGTTCATTGCAAAACTGTGTAAGAGTCCCGCAGGCTATACAGGCCTGGTGACAGGAGGCGCGGCAGCGGCAATGGTGGTCGGCTATGCAGGCATGATGACCGAGGATCTCGAGCCGCGCATGCGAGACATTCCCGATGTAAGGAATTTTCCTCGCAATGAGGTCATCATCCAGAAGAGCCATCGATACCCTTTCGATCACCAGATCCGCCAGACCGGCGCGAAGCTCGTCGAAGTTGAGACGCGTGAAGAGATGATTGCCGCAATCAATCCGAAGACTGTAGCGATCCATTTCACCAATATTCTTTCTGACCGGGGCAAGATCAGTGGGCCTGAGACGGTTGCCATCGCCAAAGCACATAACCTGTACACCTTCAATGACGCTTCCGCGGATGTGCCTCCGGTATCCCGCCTATGGGAGTATCCCGCTGTCGGGTTCGATATGGTTACCTTCAGCGGAGGTAAGGATATCTGCGGACCGCAGGCATCCGGCATCTTGATCGGCAAGGAAGAACTGATTCGCTACGCCCTGCTGAATATGAGCCCGCAGGAAGATCGAATCGGCCGCTGCTGCAAAGTTGGTAAAGAGACAATCTTTGGTTTATTGAAGGCGCTTGAAATCTTCGTGCACCAGGACGAAGACGCGACCCTGAAAAAGTATGACGCGCGGGCTCAAGTCATCTCCGATGCAGTCAAGAAGTTCGGCGTAACGGCACTTCCGCGTGAATTCAACCCCCACGCGCTAGGCAACGTTACGCCGCGTTATAGTTGGCATATCGATCCGTCAATGCTTAAGATTACCGGAACCGAAGTTATGCAGCAGTTGGCCGACACCCGACCGGTCGGAATCGGCAGTATGGGCGCCGGCGTGAGCGGAATGCGTGGACGCAATCCTGACAAACCTGTTGAAGACTCCCCTGTTGGCAACCATCATGGTGGACACAACGGCCATCCCGCCGATCCAAATAGCTTTGGCTTTGCTGTCTGGCAACTTAAAGATGGTGAGGACAAGATGATCGCCGACCGGCTGGTCGAAATTTTCAACACTACTGCAAAACCCTGATCGCCGAACTCAATGCAGCAACGCAGAGTTTCGCTGCTCCCACCTATCTGCTGGCTCGATCCTGAGCTGATCCAGCGCGCCCTGATCGCGTTCCATCTCCCTCCCGGAGGTGGAACGCAGTGCACAGAGACAGGGAAGACGCCGAGAGCTCGCAGTCTCGGACATTCGCCCATCACATCCAGATAAGCCGCCAATTCACTCTTCTTGTGTGAGTTGAAATCGAGGTATCGTCTTTACGTTTCACTTAGAAAGTTTATTGGATACTGAAGTTGCCACAGAAGCTGGGTTGGTACTGAACCTATCTCGCCGAGTGGTAATTGCTCGACCTCTTAGAACGGCAACCGGATGTATTTACGGTTGATTCCGAGGTTATTTCCGGGTGGCTTATATGCAGGATCTGGCTATGTTCGCATTCACGGTTATCTTTTTCGCTTTGGCGTTCCTCTACGTTAAAGCATGCCAAAAATTGAGTTGACTTATGGACACCATTACGATAATCGCCCTCATTCTATCTGTTCTGCTGCTTGGCTATTTAACGATGACTTTGCTTTTCCCGGAGAAATTCTAAAATGACCGCCAATGGCTGGCTGCAGTTTGCTGTCTTCGGAGCGATCTTGCTTGCAAGCGTTCGTCCGGTTGGCGCCTACCTGGCACGGGTCTTGCAAGGAGACCGGACTTGGCTGGACGCGGTACTTCGCCCGATCGAAAGATTGATTTACAAGGTATCGGGCGTCAATGCGCAGGAAGAAATGAACTGGCGCCAGTATGCCTATGCCCTACTGGGATTCTCTGCCGTGAGTGCATTGATGACCTACGGGTTCGAGAGACTTCAAGCGATTCTTCCGCTGAATCCGCAGCATCTTGGAGCGGTAGGCCCGGACCTCGCGTGGAATACGGCAGTCAGTTTCACCACCAATACCAATTGGCAGTCGTATACGCCCGAGCAGACGATGAGTTATCTCACACAGATGGCCGGCTTGGCATATCATAACTTCACCTCCGCGGCCGTCGGTATTGCCATAGCCGTAGCTCTCATCCGTGGGATTCAGCGGACGGCATCGGCAACGATCGGAAACTTCTGGGTCGACGTCACGCGATCGATTCTCTACGTGCTGCTGCCCGCATCGATCGTGTATGCGCTTTTGCTGGTAGCTCAAGGCGTTCCGCAGAATTTCCACGCCTATACCACGGCTTCGACCATCGAGCAGCCGACCCAGACCCAGACCATAGCCCAGGGACCCGTAGCGTCGCAGGAAGCCATCAAGATGCTGGGTACAAATGGGGGTGGATTCTTCAACGCCAACAGCGCCCATCCCTTCGAGAATCCCACACCTCTGACGAATCTCATAGAGATGCTTTCCATCTTCATCATTCCGGCAGGTCTCACCTACACACTGGGTCGCATCACCGGCTCCCCTGGTCATGGATGGGCAGTGTTGGCCACGATGGGGGTGCTTTTTCTTGCAGGATATAGCCTCATCTACTGGGCCGAATCCAAACCACATGCGTTGATTCATGGGGCCGTTCAAACCGGCACCATAACCTCGCCGTCCGGCAATATGGAAGGCAAGGAAGTACGTTTCGGCATCTCACAAAGCTCTCTTTTCGCCACCGTTACTACGGATGCAAGCTGCGGCGCGGTCAACACCATGCACGACTCGCTCACTCCACTCGGCGGTCTTGTAACGATAACCAACATCATGCTTGGCGAGGTGATCTTCGGCGGCGTTGGATCGGGCTTATATGGCATCCTCATTTTCGTCGTGCAGGCAGTGTTCATTGCCGGTTTGATGGTAGGGCGCACGCCAGAGTACCTGGGCAAAAAAATCGAAGCCTATGACGTAAAGATGTGCATGCTTTACGTGCTCATCTTCCCACTCATCATCCTCACTCTCACTGCTGCTTTTCTGCTCTCGCCAACGATTGGCTTGAGCAGCTTGAATAATGCCGGCCCACACGGGCTCACAGAGATTCTCTACGCATTCAGTTCAGGCGCGGGCAACAATGGTTCGGCCTTCGCGGGTCTGAGTGCGAACACATGGTGGTACAACGTTGCGCTGGGTTGGACGATGTTGATCGGGCGCCTGTTGATGATTATTCCGGTCTTGGCGCTGGCAGGCAATCTTGCACAGAAGAAGAGCATCCCCCCATCTCCAGGGACTTTCCCTGTCAACTCAGGCCTGTTCACCGTACTGCTGACAGGTGTGATCTTGATCCTTGGCGCATTGACATTTTTCCCCGCCCTCAGCCTTGGTCCGATCCTCGAACACCTGCAGTTAAGCGCTGGGAAATTGTTCTAGGTTTGAATAGATTGCTCCCCTCTTGGTGTAAAGGAATAGTTCGTTATGGCAGAGAAAAAAAGTCTTTGGAATGCTGAAATACTTCGTCAGGCGCTCGTAAATTCATTGCGCAAGCTTGACCCGCGCCTGATGGTAAAAAATCCGGTGATGTTTGTGGTCGAGGTGGGAAGCGTATTGACGACTGCCCTGCTGATTCAGAACATCATGCAGCATCGCAGCGGGTTGAGCTTCAATCTACAGGTCACACTGTGGCTGTGGTTCACGGTGCTCTTCGCCAACTTTGCGGAAGCCGTCGCCGAGGGTCGGGGAAAAGCGCAGGCCGACACGCTGCGCAAAGCCAAAGGCGAGACAATCGCCAAACGATATAACGCTGCAGGCGTTCTTGAAGATATAACCAGCAGTCTTCTGCGATCCGGAGACCAGATCTACGTCGAAGCAGGGCAGTTCATTGCCGGTGATGGCGAAGTCGTCGAAGGTGTTGCGTCTGTCGATGAGTCGGCGATTACCGGCGAATCTGCTCCAGTGATTCGTGAAGCCGGCGGTGACCGGTCCGCTGTAACGGGAGGGACGCGTGTTCTCTCCGATTACCTGAAGATCAAGATCACCTCCAATCCTGGAGAGACCTTCCTCGACCGCATGATCGCGCTCGTCGAGGGCGCGACTCGCCAGAAAACACCAAATGAGATCGCGCTCAGTATTTTGCTTTCCGGATTGACGATCATCTTTTTGCTGGCCGTTGTTACGTTGCAGCCCTTCGCCATCTACTCCAATGCGCCTCAGTCGATCTTCGTGCTGGTATCTCTGCTGGTCTGCCTGATCCCTACGACCATTGGCGGGCTGCTTTCAGCGATCGGCATCGCCGGCATGGACAGGCTGGTGCAATACAACGTACTGGCCATGAGCGGCCGCGCGGTTGAGGCCGCTGGCGATGTCAGCACGCTGCTGCTGGACAAGACAGGCACCATCACATTGGGTAACCGCCAGGCAGTGGAATTTTATTCGGCGCCCGACATCACCCAGGAACGGCTCGCAGATGCCGCACAACTGTCTTCGCTCTCGGACGAAACTCCCGAAGGCCGCTCCATCGTAGTCCTGGCCAAAGAAAAATATGGACTGAGAGGCCGCGATCTTTCCAGCATTCATGTGGAGTTTGTACCCTTTACCGCGCAGACTCGCATGTCCGGCGTCGATATGCCGGGCTTTCGCATTCGCAAGGGTTCGGCTGACGCGATTGCAAATTTCCTTGAAGATCAAGGATCGAGCTTGCCCCGTAAGGTTCGCGAACAGGTGGAAGAGATCGCACGCGCCGGAGGAACTCCGCTGGTTGTCGCCGAGAATACGACCGCACTGGGCGTCATCTATCTCAAAGACATCGTCAAGGGCGGCCTTAAAGATCGTTTAGCGCGCCTGCGCGCTATGGGTATTCGCACCATCATGATCACGGGCGACAACCCCCTCACAGCCGCGGTCATTGCACGCGAAGCCGGCGTCGACGACTTTCTCGCCGAAGCTAAGCCAAAAGACAAAATGGACCTCATTAAACGCGAACAGGCCAAAGGCAAGCTCGTCGCAATGACCGGCGATGGCACCAACGATGCTCCGGCATTGGCCCAGGCCGATGTGGGCGTAGCCATGAACTCCGGCACGCAGGCAGCCAAGGAAGCCGGCAATATGGTCGATCTTGATTCGAACCCGACCAAGCTGATCGAGATCGTGGAGATTGGTAAACAACTGCTGATGACTCGCGGCGCGTTGACAACCTTCTCCATCGCGAACGACGTGGCCAAATATTTTGCAATCATCCCGGCCATGTTTGCGGGCGTCTTCCCGGTTTTGAATGCGCTGAATGTCATGCATCTCGCTACCCCGCAGTCGGCGATATTGTCCGCTGTCATTTTCAATGCCATCGTCATCATTGCGCTCATTCCGCTAGCCCTCAAGGGCGTTAAATACACACCAAAAGCAGCCGCGGTATTGTTGCGTCAAAATTTGCTTATCTACGGATTGGGCGGCGTGATTGTGCCCTTCATCGGCATCAAGGCAATCGACCTGGTGCTTGTAGCCATGCATCTGGCTTAAGGAGATTCCGTGCATTCTGTCTGGAAAACATCGATTCGCTTCACTCTGGCCACAACCGTGCTGCTTGGCCTCGCGTATCCGCTCTTCATCACTGCCGTAGCCGGAACGGTGTTTCCCCATCAAGCCTCCGGTAGCCTGATTCTTAAGGACGGCCACGTCATTGGCTCATCCCTGTTGGCGCAGAGCTTTACAAGTGACCGCTATTTCCATCCTCGCCCCTCGGCTGCCGGAAACGGCTACGATGCGACCAGCTCAGGCGGATCGAATCTCGCCCAATCTAATCAGAAGTTGGTTCGGCGAATTCAAGGCGACATTGACAAACAGGCTGCCCAGAATTCAGGGAAGCCTGTGCCGATCGACCTGGTGACAACTTCCGCATCGGGTCTCGATCCGGATATCACTCCAGATGCGGCATTCTTTCAGGCACAACGAGTAGCCAAGGCCAGAGCAATCAGCGAAGACAGGATCCGCCAGCTCATTGAGCGGCACGTCACAGGAAGGCAGCTGGGTCTGCTTGGCGAACCACGCGTGAACGTACTTGAGCTAAATCTCGACCTGGATACGATGCACCAATAAAAGCAGATACAGAGCATCCCTCATTTTGATGACGAATTGCGAGCAGCCGCGGAGCAGCGAACTTGCATCCATAAAAGTATGGAATCAAGGAATATCGCCGACATTGCTCCAGGCTCCGCTACGACTCTCAATTCGAGGCGTTCCTCATGAAATCGACAGAGGGCCGCAATCGTGTCGTAATCGAAGAGGTCACGCCCTCCGTGGATGGCGGTCGATATCCGGCTCGCCGTATTCTCGGAGACGAGGTGGCGGTCACGGCGGCGATTTTTGCCGACGGGCATGACGAAATAGGGGCAAGACTGCTCTATCGGCACAATTCCCAACGCCGTTGGAGTCTCGCGCCGATGAGGCCGACGACCAACGATCTCTGGACTGGCACATTTAAGGCTGACAGACTGGGTTCATGGAGCTTCGCCGTCCAAGGTTGGATCGATCATTTCGCAACCTGGACCAGCGATCTCAAGAAACGGCTTGCGGCTCAGCCGAAGTTGAGCCAAAGTGCTCAGGAGGGTCAGTCTCGCATCGACTCGACTACAATCGGGCAGGACATTCCACTCGCGCTCCGTTCCGGGGCCATCCTTATTCAGGAAACCGTCGGCAGGGCCCGTGGCGCCGATGCCAAACATCTCCATGAGATTGCACGCGACCTGACGCAACTGGCTGATGCAAACTTGCCATTTTACGAGTTCCCGCTCAGCCAGGATGCACAAGAACTTGTAGCTCACTATCCTGATCTCACCTTCGCAACCCGCTTCGCTCCGGATCTGCCTCTACGTGTGGATCGTGAGCGGGCGCGGTTTTCAGCCTGGTATGAACTCTTCCCTCGGTCCTCATCGCCAATTCCCGGCAGGCACGGTACTTTTGGCGATGTGGAGCGCCAATTGCCGGAGATTGCCGGGATGGGCTTCGACATTCTCTATATGCCGCCGATCCATCCCATCGGTCGAGCCTTCCGTAAGGGTCCGAACAACGCGACCAGTGTTCAGCCGGAAGACGAAGGCAGTCCGTGGGCAATCGGAGACAAATCCACCGCAGGCCCTGAACCAAATAAGGGATCAAGCAATGGTCCAGACAATGGTGGCCACAAGTCCATTCATCACAAACTAGGAACTTTCGCGGATTTCGATCAACTCGTCGCGGCAGCAAAGGCACACGGGCTCGAACTTGCGTTGGATATTGCGTTCCAATGCTCGCCGGATCACCCTTGGGTCACAGAGCATCCAGACTGGTTTGTGATCCGCCCGGACGGCACGATCCAGTACGCAGAGAATCCGCCCAAGAAATATCAGGATATCTATCCACTCAACTTTGAGTCCGGCGATTGGCGAGCGCTATGGCAAGAGCTCTACTCAGTCTTCGAGTTCTGGATCAAGCGTGATGTGCATGTGTTTCGGGTGGACAATCCGCACACCAAGGCATTTCCTTTCTGGGAGTGGTGCATAGGCAAGCTGCGCGAAAACTATCCCGATACAATCTTCCTGGCCGAAGCTTTCACGCGTCCCCATGTCATGTACGCCCTTGCCAAGCTCGGATTCACCCAGTCCTACACTTACTTCACCTGGCGCAACACCAGACCTGAATTGGAGGAGTACCTGGAAGAGATCACGCGGCCACCGGTAAGTGATTTCTTTCAGCCGAACTTCTGGCCAAACACACCGGATATCCTGCACAAGTCGCTTCAGGAAGGTGGACGGCCCGCCTTCATGCAGAGGCTGATTCTCGCCACCACGTTGACAGCAAATTACGGCATTTACGGGCCGGCTTACGAGTTGGGTGAAAATACACCCGCTCGACCTGCTGCCGGGAAGACAGAATCTGAAGAATATCTCGACAGTGAGAAGTTTCAGATTCGCCAGCGAGACCGGAATGCGGAGGGCTCGCTGGTTCCCCTGATCACATCGCTGAATCGAATTCGAAAAGGCAATCTCGCGCTGCAATCGAACACAGCTCTCCATTTCCACGCAGCGGAGAACCCGCAGATCATCTGCTATTCCAAGTCCACACCCGGATTTGATAACGTCATCCTGGTTGCTGTGAACCTGGACCCTCTCAACGAGCAGGCGAGTTGGGTCGATCTTCACTTGGAGCGCCTGGGGATTCTCGATAACCAGAGTTTCGAAGTCGAAGACCTGCTCACACAAACGAGGTACACCTGGCATGGCTCTCGAAACTATGTAGCCTTACGCCCCAACGTGCAGCCGGCGCACATTTTTCGCGTTCACCCGCCATCGGAAGCTGCGGCTAAGTGTCGGTAGAACTCTGAGAAATAGCTCCCAGTTAAAAATTCGCATCCAACCACCTGGAGAGGCACGAGTGAAGAAACTGGCAAGCGCGACCGATCCGCTTTGGTATAAGGACGCGATTATCTACGAGTTGCATGTTCGTGCTTTCTCCGACTCAAATGGAGACGGCATCGGTGACTTTCCCGGCCTGCTCTCACGCCTGGACTACCTGCAAGACCTGGGAGTCACCTGCATCTGGCTTCTGCCATTCTTCCCGTCACCTCTCCGTGATGACGGTTACGATATCGCCAATTATGTCGACGTCAATCCCTCCTACGGCACGCTGAACGATTTCAAGGCATTTCTAGACGCGGCACACCTGCGCAATATGCAGGTCATGATCGAGCTGGTTATCAATCACACCAGCGACCAACACCCGTGGTTCAAAGCAGCGCGTGTCGCTCCGCCGGGCTCACCCGACCGGGAGATGTATGTCTGGTCAAATACGGACCAGCTCTATCGCAACGCCCGCATCATTTTCACGGACACAGAAAAATCGAATTGGACGTGGGATGAAACGGCCCAGGCGTATTATTGGCATCGGTTTTTTTCGCATCAGCCGGATCTGAATTTTGACAATCCACGCGTGATCGATGAAGTGCTGAAGGCCATGCGCTTCTGGCTCGACATGGGCGTGGACGCGCTGCGCATGGATGCGATCCCCTACCTGGTAGAGCGAGACAACACTTCCTGTGAAAACCTGCCCGAGACTCACGCCGCCATCAAGGCTATCCGAGCAGCGATTGATACCGATTATGCCAATCGCCTTGTACTGGCAGAAGCCAACCAGTGGCCGGCGGATGTACGTCCCTATTTCGGCGATGGCGACGAATGCCACATGGCGTTTCACTTTCCCCTGATGCCTCGCATTTACATGGCGCTCAGACAGGAAGACCGCTTGCCCATCACCGACATCATGGCGCAGACACCTCCCATTCCCGACAATTGTCAGTGGGGATTGTTTTTACGCAACCACGATGAACTCACACTCGAAATGGTCACCGACGATGAGCGCGACTATATGTATCTGGCTTACTCCGCAGACCCGCGCATGCGCATCAACGTCGGCATTCGAAGACGGCTCGCGCCGCTGGTCGACAACAATCGCCGCCGCATCGAACTGTTGAATTCGCTGCTGCTCAGTTTTCCTGGAACGCCGATCATGTACTACGGCGACGAAATCGGGATGGGCGATAACATCTACCTCGGCGATCGCAACGGCGTGCGTACGCCCATGCAGTGGAACTCGGATCGCAACGCCGGTTTTTCGCGATGCGATCCCGCCCGCCTTTATTTTCCCGTGGTCATGGACCCGATCTACGGCTATCAAGTCATCAATGTGGAGGCCCAGCTCAGCGACCAGTCCAGCCTGCTGCATTGGACTCGGAACATGATCGCCCTTCGCAAGCTCTTTCAGGTTTTCGGCCGCGGCACGCTGAGCTTCCTGAATCCGGCAAACAGGAAGATCCTTGCCTACATTCGTGATCTTGATCGTGGCGACGGCTCGCATGAGACAGTCTTGTGCGTTGCAAATCTGAGTCGTTTTGCACAGCCTGTCTCCCTTGATCTGGCCGCACACGCAGGGCTTCAGCCAGTGGAGATGCTGGGCTACGTTCCATTTCCAGTGATTGGCGAGGCCGCCTACCCACTTACCCTCGCGCCATATTCTTTCCTTTGGCTTGAGCTGCAGCCCGCCGCGGCAAAAACTTCGGAGCTACAAGCAGAGCCGGAAACCATTGTCCAACTATCCGATGGCGCCGAAATTCTAGAACCAGCATCGCTCGATCTCTTTCATACAGGCTGGCATGGTCTGCTTACAGGTTCGTTCCTTGAATCGCACCTGATTGCGTGGCTCCCGCGCCAGCGATGGTTTGGCGCTAAAAGCCGCGTTATCCAATCAGTTCATGTGCAGGATTGGGTTGAGCTTCCACCTGCCAGGCAGGCAGCTGCGGTCACTTCCACCATCGCGGCCAACAGTCTGCCACCGGCGCTGGTCTTCCTGCACATCCAGTACACCGATCAAGCGACTGACACCTATCAGCTACCGCTCGCCATCAGCACAAATATCGAAGAGATCTCCGCGAACAATCCAGCGAGCGTCATCGCCACTCTTTCCTCCGCTTCAGGTCCCGTAGTTCTCTACGATGCTACGGTCCATGAAGACTTTCGCAAAAGCTTGCTCGCCCTTATCGCACGCAATGCGACCCTCTCGATGTCTCGCGATGCAAAAGGCCTGGCCGAAACTTCAGACGCACCGGAACAGGCCGCGTTTTCACTTGGCAACGATAGACGCGTTCCAGAGTCCGTAGCGGCAGAAATCAGCGTCCAACCTGTCGCTCCTCAACCCATCACAGCCCAACCGGGGGAGGCAGCCGCGCCACCGCGATCCAGCGATCCCAGTTCCGCCGCAACTGCCGCGCCGGGTGGTACGCTGCAACCCCGCGAATCTCCCGCCGCAGGTGATCCAATTCCCGCCAATGGCCGTCTCGATGCCCGGGCTTCTTCTGCGTTTCCAAGAGAAATCTCCCTGGATGCTCTGCAGTCGCGCGTCGGCTCGGCGGAGCAGTCCAATACCTCAATCGTGCATGGCGATCGTTTGATTCTCAAGTTGTTCAGGCGTATTCAGCCGGGAGAGAATCCCGACGTCGAAGTGGGCCGTTTTCTGACAGAGGTTGCACACTTTCGCAACATCGCGCCATTCATGGGCGAGATCACTACGACCGCGCAAGGAGAAAAGACCACCATCGCCATGCTGCAGGGATTGGTGGACAATCATGGCGATGGGTGGCAATGGTTTATCCAACAGTTGCAAGGCTTCTTTAGCGTTGTAGCTGATTTACCAGCCCCTCCCCGAGTTCCTTCGCCGAGCTTTATCGATCAGCCCTCTCCTCCTCCAGAAGCAGTCCAATTTGCCGGAGTCTCCCTCGATGCCGCTGCGCTGCTTGGCCGACGTACCGCGGAGATGCATCTAGCACTTGCGATGCCAACAGACGATCCGGCCTTCGCTGCTGAAGCAATGACATCTGCAGACCTCAGCAATGATTCCCGGCGCATCAACCAGCAAATCACCGCGACGCTTGAGGCGCTCAAACTGAAGCTCTCCACACTCAAAGACTCAATTGCAGATGACGCCGGCCTGTTGCTTTCTCGCCGCATCGATCTCTTCGCGCGCTCCCATGCAATTGCAATCGCAACGCCCGCAGGACAACGCATTCGCATCCATGGCGACTATCATCTCGGTCAAACCCTCCGCACCGGGGAAGATAACACAGCCGAAAGCATTAAATCCGGTGACTTCGTACTCCTCGATTTTGAAGGTGAACCCGCACGTCCGCTCGCGGAACGCCGCCAGAAACAATCACCGCTGAAAGATGTTGCCGGAATGATCCGCTCATTCTCGTACGCCGCGCACTCCAGCCTGAATGAATATCTCACCGCGCATGAGCCGGCGCATGACTCATCCGCTGAGAATCTGAATGCATGGGCTGATCTATGGCAAAACTCCGCGGTGTCTGAATTTCTACGTGCTTACCGGCAATCCCTTACCATCAATTCAGGGCTTCTGCCTCCTGCACAGCAAGCGCAATCTTTGCTTCGCGCGTACCTGCTTGAGAAAGCCCTTTACGAACTGTTGTACGAACTCAACAATCGCCCTGCCTGGTTGCGTATCCCCTTGAGCGGTATCCTGACCCTGTAGCGGTGCGCAGCATCCAGAAGCAGTAGCCTGGTGGAGAGTAGCGATGGCGACAGCCGACCCCATCTCCGAAGCCACACCCTCTTCAGACGTTGCCCACGCGCGCCTCCTGGTTCTTGTCGCCCCCATGACGGCCGACAAACTCCAGCATGTGTTTGACGGCCTGAGCACATCTTTTCGTCCTGATGAATTGCTGTTCGCCACCCCCGATAGTGTCACGGCAGAGACTCATCCGGGGCTTCGAACTGTCTCCATAGCCATGTCCAATACCTCCTGGGCGCCGACGGTGATGAACTTCGTCGAGGCGTATCAACTCGCGCAGAAACACAAAGCCGAAGCAATCCTCATGCTGGGCCAGGAGTGCGATTCGCTCAGTTCATCTGCCCTGACTCAGCTCGCCAACGCGGTTCTCACCGCGACAGTCGATCTGGCCGTTCCTCGCTACGATCTGACTCCACTTGCAGGCTTGGTAAACTCTGCGATTCTCTATCCACTCAGCCGCGCGTTATTCGCGTCACGCATACGCTTTCCCCTCGCTATCGATCTTGGCTTGTCCCTGCGAATGGCCGAACGTCTCGCGCTCGCTGGCCAGCGTTTCACCGCGCTCAACCAGGGGGAAGCATTATTATGGCCAGTGAGCGAGGCCGCTGTTGCTGGCTTCCAGGTACAGGAGTTCGATGCCGGCCCGCGTCTGCCACCCCAACCTGCGGTAACCGATCTGAACACCATCCTGGCTCAAGTCACGGCTTCTTTATTCGCCGATATCGATCTGAAGGCATCGTTCTGGCAACGCGTACGTCCGCTGCCTCCCATGCGTAATTCAGTCGCCCAATCGCACTCGAGTGATCCCCCCGCGGATACAGCATCGATGCTCGATGCATTTCGCCTGGCATACACCAATCTGCAGGAAATCTGGTCGCTGGTCCTGACGCCTAATTGTCTATTGGGGCTCAAGCGCCTGTATGTCAGCGATCCAACCGCCTTCTACATGCCTGAGACTCTGTGGGTTCGAATCATCTACGACTTCTTGCTGGCATACCGCCTTAGAACGATCAACCGCGGACACCTGCTCGGCGCACTTACGCCGCTCTATCTGGCCTGGGTGGCAAGTCACATCAACGTTCTCGCAGCCGGTGCCGATGCCGAGCGTTCCATCGAGTCCCTGGCCGCTGTCTTCGAAACCGAAAAGCCGTATCTCGTTTCCCGCTGGCGCTGGCCAGATCGTTTTAACCCGTGACCTTTTTTCAACACGGAGCAATCGAGTCGAGTCAAGGAGTACATCCTATGCGACACATCATCGCTACCATGATCAAAGCTCAAGAACTGAATACCCAGATTGTCAACTCGGACACGGGTTCCATGTGGCGCCATATGTCCGACGCCCTCTTTCAATCGCTGTACCGGGTGCTTTCCCTGTTTGTCGCAATACTGCCGGGCATTCTGGCCTTTTTTGTCGCGCTCGGCCTGTTCACCCTGGTCGGCATGGCGATATCTGCCCTGCTAAGGCGAGGACTGAGCGCGCTTAAATTTGACGAACGCATGTTGCGCGATCGCATCGGCTCCAACTGGACTCCTTCCAGCTCGCCTACTGCCGTCGTCGCCCGAGTCTCGTTCTGGGCCTGCGTCCTGTTAGGCATGATCATCGGCGTCTCCGCATTCGACGCATCCTATGCAACCGGAGCCACACTACCCATCTCGCTCCTGCCCTACCTTACGCACGCCGTCGGCGCTATGCTGCTGCTCATCGCAGGCAACATCATCGCGCGTTTTCTTGCTCGCTCCGTACTTATCGGAGCCGTCAATGCGCAGCTGCAGTACGCGCGGTTTCTCTCGCTGGGCGTCAAATGGCTGGTGCTCGTGCTCACCGCCGCCATGATTCTCGATCATCTTCAAATTGGCGGCAACGTTGTTGAACTGGCATTTGGCATTCTCTTCGGAGGCATCGTGCTTACACTGTCTCTCGCGATCGGGCTTGGCTCGCGCGACCTCGTAAGCCGATCCCTTGAAAGCCACGTCGACAAGTCGGGCGAACGTGGCGTGACCTCACCCAACATTCCCGTAGCAACCCACAGCGAAACGATCCGCCATTTTTGACGCCATTTTGGATGGCAGCATCTTGATTGCCTGAGGATTCTCTCGCGGACTTGCTAAGTTTGCGCGCGATCGGCGTTGGCCGCAACAGTCACAAAAGTCTGCGCGGGCATATCTATTTCCTCCGCAACGACTAAAACATCCTTCTCAGAAGAGAGCAGGATGACTGAGTGCTCTGGAACCGCAAGCCTGACAGGCTTAGCTGAAAAATTAAAGAGCATGTGCAGCGAACCACGTTCCATTATCAGCCAGCGCGCCACCTCATCGAAACGAACTCGCATATGGTTCAGCCGTCCATCCCATAGAGAACTCTCGGATCGACGCAAATGAATGAGGCTGCGATACCATGCCAGCATCTCTGCATGAGGCGCACTCTCGCGCTCTGCCCAATTCAGTTTGGATCGTTCAAACGTGCCCTGCGATTCCGGGTCAGGTATGGATTCCCATTCTCCGTCAGGTGCATGTTCGCGGCGTCGCCCCTCGGAGACAGCCCGTGCCAGGTTTGGATCGTCATGATCGGCAAAGTAGAGGAACGGTGAAGTAGCCGCGAATTCCTCACCCTGAAAGATCATAGGCACAAACGGAGCCGTAAGGACCAAAGCGGCTGCGAGCTTTGCAGCCTTGATGCCAACGGCCATATGCAGCCTGTCGCCAAAGCCGCGATTTCCTACCTGATCGTGATTTTGAATATAGCCGAGGAAGTGATGTGCACTGAGATCTCCCACCGGACGGCCATGATTGCGGCCACGATATTCAGAGTAGATGGAATCGTAGACGTATACCGACGTAAGAGCCTTGACCAATTGTCCGAGTGAACCAAAATCACGGTAGTAGCTTTGCCTGTCACCGGTAAGAAAAGCAAAGAGCGCATGGTGAAAGTCATCGCTCCATTGCGCTTCGATCCCATATCCTCCCGCGCCCGGCTGTTCTTTCGAGGCACGCGGAGTCACCACGCGAGGATCGTTCAGGTCGCTTTCGGCGATCAACACGAGATGCTTACCCATCTCTCGCGATAGATCTTCAACTTCACTCGATAGCTGCTCCAAAAAATGAATCGCGGAACGATCGACAAAGGAATGCACCGCATCCAGACGCAAGCCGTCGAAGTGATAATCGCGCAGCCACATGAGAGCGTTGTCGCAGAAAAAACGACGCACTTCATCGCTGCCACGCTCTTCAAGATTAACCGCCCCGCCCCAGGGCGTGTGATGATTCTCTGTAATGTATGGACCAAACCGCCCCGTATAGTTCCCATCGGGACCAAAGTGGTTATAGACCACATCCAGAAACACACCCAAACCAGAAGAGTGACATGCTTCAACGAAGCCCTTGAGCGCGTCAGGACCGCCATAAGCTTCCTGTGGCGCAAAAAGCGCCGCGCCGTCGTAGCCCCAACCCCATCTCCCCGGAAAGGAATTGACCGGCATCAACTGCACATGGGTGATACCGAGATCGCGCAGTGATGCAAGCCTCGCGGCCGCGGCGGCAAAGGTTCCTTCCGGAGTAAATGTGCCAATGTGGAGCTCATACAGGATGGCCTTCGAAAGAGACGCCGCCTGAAAGCCTGCATCGTGCCAGACGTATCTGCTGTGATCCAGAACGCGCGATAGTCCATGCACGCCCGAGGGCTGCCATTCTGATCGCGGATCGGGATAAGGCTTGGTGTCATCATCGAGCAGAAATGCATAGTCCGCGCCGTGCTGAGCGGAAGCCACGTCTGCCGTCCACCACCCATGAGATCGCGCCAACATTGGATGCGACACGCCGTTCAGCATCACAGAAACGGCATGCGCGCGCGGCGCCCAGATAGAGAAAGTGTGCACGCTTATGCCTCCGCGGTGAGCAACGCTACGGGAAACAGCAGGAGCAGATCAGCGACACGGCATTGTCCGCCCTGCACAGAAACGCCAGATAAAACGTTCCTCCAACGGCCCGCGGGCAGAGCGATCATGGTGTCGCCCCAATCCTTCCTCAGTGTGACTGTAAGCCGAGGCACCACGGTGGCGATACGGCTGCCTCGGAGAAACGCAACCACGTGATCCCTCTTTGTACCATGAGCCATCAGCGGTACGTATTCGCCATCAGCACCAAAACATTGAGGGTACTTGTCCCGCGTCATCAGTGCGTGATGAATGGTCCAGAGCTTGGGCAATCCCTCCTCCATCCTTTCTAATACGGCCTTTGAAGACACGTTCTTCATTTCGTTCAGAAGCTTCGCACGATAGGTAAAGTCAACCGGTGTACGGTTATCTGGATCGACGAGCCGGTGATCCCAAAGTTCCGAACCTTGATACAAATCTGGAACGCCGGGCACAGTGTATTTCAAAAGTGTCTGTGCCAGGGAATTCACGCGGCCCGCCATCTGAATCTCTTCCACGAACGACTCGATTTCAGCGATAAACTCTGGATTGGAAAAAGTCTGTTGAATGAAGTTTTGTAATGCGGCCTCAAATTTTTCATCATTGTGCGTCCACGAGGTTTTTCGTTTCGCTTCGCGGGCGGCCTTTTGCATGTAACTGGAAGCACGTTCCGCATTTATCGGCCACGCACCAATCAGCGTCTGGTAGTAAAGGAATTCAGTGTTGGGATCGGGCAGCTTTTCAGTTCGGTATGCCCTGTTCAGATCAAACCATCGAGCAACGCACGATCCGAACCGCTCGGGAATCTCACTAAGTACAGCCAGCCGCGCGCGCACATCTTCACCACGCTTGGTGTCGTGCGTCGTCAGCGTCACCATCGAGGTTGGATGACGCCGCCACATTCGCACGTTGTAGCGGTGAAACTCTTCGACGCCGACGGCGCCCGCATAAGGATCGCTGCCGACTTCATTCAATCCAACCAAACGGTTATAGCAATAGAGAACCGTGTCCTCAAACCCCTTGGCCATGACCGGGCCGGTGAACTGCTGGAAGCGAAGAAGAAACTCCGACTCCAACTCTCCCTGCGTGCGTAGCATGAGCACATCGGTCATGAACTGCAACAGGCCCGCGTCGAGATCGGACCGATTCTGAATCGCCGTATCCAACGCCCCCTGAATCACGGCCGCATCAATTTCATGCACTTCACCGCTCTCAGGCGAGACATAGCTGCGATAAACGGCGAAGCCGGCAGCCATTTCGCGAATGGCACGACGAATATCCGCGCGAGAATAATCCCGATGATCTCGATCCCGGTCGCATATCTCAAGAAAAATCGCAGTCAAACGGTTAACGTCACTACCCAGTCCCTCTTGCATAACGGCAATTTTCTTGTCATGCACAAGGGCACGGTAATCGGCCGGCTCTGGAAGTATCGCTTGATATGTTTTGTCGAGCTCCTCAAGTCCTTGCGGCAATATCAGAAGACCGTTAACCATATTGAGAAAGTCATACCCTGTGGTTCCATCGATCGGCCAACTTTCCCGCAGAGGCTCATTGCGTGCAAGAATCTTTTCGGCAACTATCCAGGATCCAGGAGCTGCCGCTCGCAGACGCTCAAAGTAATGTTGCGGATCGCGCAGCCCATCCGGGTGGTCGACCCGAATGCCATCCAGGATTCCATCACGAAGCCAACCGAGGATCAGCGCATGGGTTTCATTGAAGACCGCCTCACGCTCGACACGAAGGCCAATCAAAGAATTCACATCAAAGAATCTTCGATAGCCAAGATCCTCATCTGCGGCACGCCAGTAAGCGATGCGATAGTTCTGAAGCTGCAGGAACACATCCAACGCATCGGTGTCTGCGTTGACCCTTTCTATGGCGGCATCCAGGCAAACCAGCGTTTGCGGTTCTTCCGCACAAAGTCGGTCAAACAGGCCAAATAACACGCCGCGATTTCGCTGCTGTTTCGTCATCATCTCAGATTCGGCGTTTTCCTGGGGTGCGAGTGAGACCAGGGAATCCGCAATAAAGCCCAGCACATCCAAGCGGCATGTCTCCGCAGCCTGCGAAAAAAATGACGCCATCGAATGCGGTGCAACCGGCAGATGCGTAGCCCCACAAAGCAATTCAAATCGAGTACCGTTCCGCACAATTTTGATTGAGCCCCCGGCTAGCACCAGGCCGTATTGATCCTCCAGGATCGGCAGCAGGATCTTGTTCCGCATGCGCGCCTCCCCGGACTCCCAGTCAATGTCAAAGTATTGCGCGTATCGGCTTTGAGGACCGTTCTCGAGCACATCCCACCAGTAGCGATTGGTGTCCGCCAGCGACATGTGATTGGGAACGATATCGAGAATCTGACCTAGCCCGCATTTCCTCAGTCGCTCACAGAATCGTTTATGCCCTGCATCCCCGCCCAGTTCTGTATTTACAGCCTTATGATCGACAACGTCGTATCCATGCATGCTGCCAGGAGCTGCTTGCAGATAAGGAGATGCGTAGACGTGCGTCACGCCCAACGCCGCCAGATAGTCAAGCACAGCCACGGCACTGTCGAAACCAAATCCACCGTGCAATTGAAGTCTGTACGTCGAAGATGGAATTCTCTGCACGAAGACACCCTTCAAAACTCTCTCGGCCTGCTAGTAGGAGACTTGAATCTCCTGATAGGTTGTATTCACGATTGACTGCCCATTTCAGCGACAGCCCGAGGCATTGCGATAGACTTGTCCGGCTGAGGTTCACGGATGCCACGTTTTCCGAAATCATCTGCATTTGCCTTGACGGCGTCGTTGCTTGCGTCGGTGATTTTAGCGGCTTCCTCCCTGCCGCAGAACGATGCAAAAAGACGGTCGGGCGCCGACATCGTTGAAGCGGCAAAGCCCCCCCGTGCGCCAGAAAAGCACCCCGTCACCGCGAGTGGCTTCGTCGATTCAGGTCCTGTCATCTTCGAAGATGTCACCAAAGCGGCTGGACTCTTCGGCTGGACTCACACAATGGGCGCGGCCGATAAGAACCTGATCATCGATACCAATGGCTCCGGCGTTGGACTGATCGACTATGACAACGATGGCTGGCTGGATATCTATCTGGTCAACGGGTCGACATTCGCTGCACTTGACGGCAAAGAAACGCCTCCTCACGCCGCCCTGTTTCACAACAATCACAATGGCACGTTTACTGACGTAACCCAGAAAGCCGGTGTAGCCAATGATCGATGGGGTTTTGGCGTAGCCATTGCCGACTATGACAATGACGGCTGGCCCGATATCTTCGTGACCAACTTCGGTCCAAACCGGCTCTACCACAATAACCACGACGGTACCTTTACCGATACAGCGGAGAAGGCTGGCGTCACTCTCGGCAACTGGTCAGCAGGCGCTGCCTGGGGCGACTACGACGGAGATGGGCGCCTGGATTTATTCGTCGCCGGCTACGTACACTTCGACCGCGACAACCTCCCGTATGAGAAGACCAAAGCTGTCGGTTTCTCCTACTGCGAATTTCGCGGAGAGCACGTCATGTGCGGACCAAAAGGGCTTGAGGGAGAACCGGATCATCTCTTTCACAACAACGGCGACGGAACTTTTACCGATGTAAGCGTAAAGGCAGGCGTCGCCGACAGCAGCAACCGCTATTACGGCATAACTCCCGTTTTTGTGGATGTAAACAACGATGGAAAAGTAGATCTGATTGTGGCCAACGATTCCACGCTCAGCTATCTCTACATCAATCGCGGCGATGGCACCTTTCAAGACGCCAGCCTTACCTCCGGTTTTGGACTGAATGAGGACGGCAGAGAAGTAGCTGCGATGGGAGTCGCAGTAGGCGATTACCTCAACAACGGAAGGCTTGATTTTGCCATCACCGACTTTTCCGATGAGGCAAAGCTGCTGTTTCACAACGAAGGCAAGGGAGACTTTACCGAAGTCTCGATGCGGTCGGGCACTGGCAAAAAATCCATCCCTTTCCTGGGGTGGGGAGATGGTTTCCTGGACTACGACAATGACGGCTGGCTCGACCTGATGTTCATCAACGGCCACATTTATCCAGCCGCCGACCAGTTTGACTGGGGCACCTCCTATGCACAGCGGCCTGAGCTCTTTCACAACACAAAAGATGGCAAATTCGAGGAAGTCGCCGCGGTCAAAGGTACCGGCCTGGCGATCGTAATCTCGGGGCGTGGCGCGGCCTTCGGCGACCTCTTCAACAATGGCAAGATCGACGTCGTCATCAATCCGATCGATGGACCGCCGGTTCTCTTGAAAAATGTAAACCCCGACCACCATCACTGGGCGGAATTAAAGCTGACCGGCGGTCCTAAGAGCCCACGCGACGCAGTGGGCGCCTCCGTCTACTTGTCTATAGGTGGAATGCGCCAGCGCCAGGATGTACTGAGCAGCGGAAGCTATGTCTCGACAAACGACCAACGGCCCCATTTCGGATTGGGCGACTCGACCGATGCGGGAACGGCCGAGATTCATTGGCCATCCGGAGCAATCGAAACCGTCAAACTTCCCACAGTCGACCGCATCTTCGCCGTCACCGAGGGCAAAGGTATTACAGGCGTCTCGTGCGCCATGGATTCGTGCCCAATCGAGCCTTCCCATTCAGCTGATTTCAAGTCAACAACTCAGAAACCATAAGGAATCGTTCTGACATCACCGGCCAATCAGGCGCATATTTCGCGCATTGGATCTGATTGAAAAATCTAGAGATAGGACAATTGCCCTATCTCTTAGATTTCCCCAACAGAATATTATTTATCTATTGATTTTAAGCGCCTTGTATAGGGTCGTGGCAATGAGTGCGCGCTCGTCGCATTTTTTCGAGACGTAAATCAATTCCCGATGACTCCAACCTACGATTGACGCGGCTTCTAAAGGAGCACCAGAAAAATCTTGACAGGCAGATTTTGGCAAGCGTACATTTGCGCGGAATGGAAACGCTACCACTAGCTATGGTATCGATTCCAACCGAGACAGCGGGGTCGACACTTTAGACACCCGTTGCTCTAATTTCCAATCGCAAACTGTATCAATAAAGAACTTTATCAGGAGACACAGTGAGACATCTGCCCATTCCCGTGGAGCACAGTCGTCTACATCAGGCCAGCCCTATCCCTTGGGTTGCTCTAGTTTTCACCCTCAGCCTAGCTTTCTTCCTCGCGCTCGCTCCGCAAAGAGCCAACGCCCAAGCCAACGCCGGCGTCACTGGCACTGTAACCGACCCCAGCGGCGCCGTAGTCCCAGGTGCGAAAGTTACAGTGACCAACCAGGGAACCTCGATCTCGAGCCACCTGATTACCAGCAGCGCGGGCACATACGCGATCAACGGCCTGAATCCAGCGCAATATACCATTACGGTCGAAGCTGCCGGATTCAAAAAGGCCGTGCAAAAAAACGTGAATGTGGAAGTCAGCGTGACGGCTACCATCGACATCACGTTGAGCACCGGTGATACCACTGATACGATTGAGGTCACTTCTGACCAGATCGCGCTCAATACGACCCAGCCTCAAATCGGCAGCACGATTGAGACAGAAGTCGTCCAGGCGCTGCCGAACGAAGTCTCTGGTCGTGGACGCCAGATCGATCAACTCCAGTTCCTGGCCCCTGGAACCACCGGTGATACGTTCTCGCACCGCATCGGTGGCGGTGTCGACTTTGAACAGGAAATCGTCTACAACGGTATTCCGGTAGCTCAGCCTGAAACCGAAGGCTACACGACCAACTTCAATCCCCCGTTCGAAATGGTGCAGGAGTTCCGCGTCGAGCGATCCACGTTCGCTGCACAATTTGGTCTAGGCATGGGTGCTCTAACCTACCAGATGGCGTCAGGCACCAACCACTATCACGGCGACCTTTTCGAAATTAACCGTAACAGCCTCTTCGATTCCGTCGGCTTCTTCAATAATCATTATTGGGTTCCGTCGAATGTCGGCGATCATGTTCCCGTCAACCATCAAAACAACTATGGCTTCACGGTTGGTGGCCCAATCGCCATCCCTCATCTTTACAACGGCCGCGACAAGACCTTCGGCCATTACACCCAGGAATGGTTCAAGCAAAACAACGAAGATTTGCGGGCCTCGACCGTACCGACAGCTGCGATGAAGGCAGGCGACTTCACTAACTTCGTTGACGGCACCGGTACCCAGATTCCCATTTACGATCCAACCACCGGCCAGCAGTTTGAGTGCGGCGGAGTAAAGAACAAGATCTGCGACGATCGCATCAGTGCGAATTCGCGCTTGCTGCTTCCTTCGATTCCCGATCCAGATACACAAGGAACCAACAATGGCCTTGAAAACAATAAGACTTTTGAGCCCTACCCGAACCCGACGATTCAGCACAATTGGGGCTTTACGGTTGATCAGACTCTGAACAATGCACAGAGCGTGCACTTCAGCATGTGGCACAACCACTTCCACAACGTCGGATTCGACAATCCGCCGCTTGTTCTCCCGCCGAATCCTCTGAACAGTCTGCGTGACTTCCCGGCACAGGGCAGCGGCTACCTGTTGACCTATAACAATGCCTTGTCACCGCACCTCGCGACGACGGCCGGCTTTGGTTGGATTGGTGAGATTAACGACCAGTTCAACAACAGCAAATATAGTTTTCCGGCAATCGCGGATGGGGTCATTCCTCCAAGCATCACCTTCGATGGGCAGCATACTCCAACAAGCTGGGGTACGGGCGGTTCTAATACCGGATCTGTCAACCGTAAGCTCGGCATTGCGATCGTGAACAACTGGCTCTGGACAAAGGGACGCCACACCTTCAATATCGGTGGCGAGTTCCGTCGTTCCTATCAGGATGACAATGAAGAACAGACCGCCGGGGGACACTTCGCCTTTAGCCAAAAAACAACTTCGACTCCGAATACCGGCGATCCCAACTTCAGCAGCTATGGCAGCTCCTTTGCAAGTTTCTTGCTGGGCCTTCCTGATTCTGCCAACCGCAGCAACTCGCAAGAGTTGAAGCTACGCAACTGGGATCTGTCGCCCTATATCCAGGACGACATCAAAATCACTCCGAAGCTGACCTTGAATGTGGGCGTTCGCTGGGATCTGCAGGACCCCTTTACTGAAAATCACAACCTGGTCGTTTTCTTCAATCCAGATGGAACGGACGCTCACTACACCACCGGGTCGGGTACGCCGCTTGCGGGAGCTGCTACGAAACTAGGCAGCTGCACAGGTTGCGCCGGCTATTCCAAGGCAGACCTGCACTATAGCCACCTTGGACCACGTTTTGGCTTCGCCTATAAGCTGAGCGATAAGAGCGTTCTGCAGGCTGGCTTTGCCATCGCATTCCTGAACGGCGGCGCGTATGAGTATGGAACCAACAAGGTCGCCGTTAACTACGGAAACCTGTTAGTCGGCTCGTATACCCGCAACAGCACAGGCAACAACACGTCCTCTTTCGGAAGCTGGGATACGAACCAGATTCCTAATCCGCCTGCCACAGCGTTCAATACGGCATTAGGAGCAGGCACCCAAATCAATGCCTTCAGCAAGAAGGATGGGTATGCGCCCTATGCTGAACAGTGGAACGTCAACTATCAGCGTGAGCTACCGTACAACATGTTCCTCACGGCGGCTTGGCTCGGGAACCGCGTCATCCATCTGCCTAGTCAGCTCAACCCGATCAATCAAATTGATCCCCAGTTTGTAAGCCAATACGGCTCTGTGATTAGCCCTTGCCAACTTGCTGCCAGTAATGGAAAAAATAGCAACTCCGTGCTGACGGATACATTCGGGCCAGGCGGATGTGCTGAGGCTGACGGACTTGGCGATCTTTTGCCGTACAACAACTTCGTCAATGATTTCGGCGGATCTGCAACAGTAAGCCAAGCCTTAACACCTTACCCTCAGTACTCCAACGTCTTCAACAACTTCGAAGGTTCCGGTACGACCTACTATCAGAGCGCACAGATCCAAGTTGAGAAGCGTTTCACCAATGGATTGGCCTTCTTGGCGGGATACACTCTCTCCCATCAGATGGATAACACTGGTAGCGGCTTCTCCAGCTTCGAGAACGGAGTTCAGAACAAATACAACCAGAAGCCGGAATGGGCGGTTTCGGGTGCGGATGAACCGCAGACCCTCAAAGTCAGCGGAACATATGAGCTCCCGATCGGCCCACACAAGAAATTTCTTAATAACCGTGGCGTTACCGGGCAATTGCTCGGCGGTTGGGGCATAGCCTGGATTCTGGACTATGAAGCAGGAACAGCGATCGGGGTTACCTCAAGCACGGTCGGTATTCCCGGTAACACCAATCGGCCAGATCGCGTCAGTTCAGTTTCTCTGGGTACGGCGGACTATAGCCGTGCAAGAGATTTCTTTGTCGGCAAGGCGCCAGACGCACAGATATATAACCCGGCTGCATTTGCCAAGGTATCCTCGTATACGCTAGGCAATGCAAAGAGAAACTACGGTGAGCTTCGCAACCCGGCTCGCTACAACGAGAGCGTCAATGCCAGAAAGAAGTTCTTCCTGGGTGAAAGGTTCACCGGCATTCTGCAGGTGGACTACTTCAATGTATTGAACCGGACCATCTTTAACGGTCCAGACAATCAGGTTAATGACGTCGGCAGTTTTGGCAAAGTCACGAGTACTGGCTCAAATATTCCCAACCGGCGTGGACAAGTTACATTCCGGTTGGAGTTCTAAACATTCAGTTGCGGATGCCATAAGCATTCGCAACTACAATTTCATGTATTCCTCCGGGCTGCGAAGGCAGCCCCGTTTTTTATTCGCAACCACATTTTCATCCTGAGACAGCAATAGACCAAGTTAATCCATCATCTGCAGCTTCAATCAAACTCCCCAGCATCGTTAATCTTCTATAATTTAGAGGCATGAAGATGGCCCGTCACACTGCGTCTCTCCAATGGATATTGAAGTTGCAGCTGGCGTTCTTGCTTGTTTTTTTGGGCGTTTCCTCACACGCGCAATCAGGCGACGACGAAGTCACGCCAGCGGTCCAACAGCTATACATACAGGCCAAAGCGGCGCAGCAGAGTGGAGATGACGCCGCCGCAATCGAGAAGTACAGAGCCATCCTCAAAGCCGCGCCGCATCTCGCCGCGGCCTACAACAATCTCGGCATGCTGTACTTCAATGAGCACGATTTCGCGCATGCTGCTGAAATACTCAAGCGCGGATTGGAGCTTCACGCCGACATGCCTACCGCCTCCGCAATGCTGGGCATGAGCTACTTTCAACTGGGCGCATTCGATAAAGCAGAGCCGCTTCTCCGCAAGGCTATAAAAGCCAATCCTGACGACAATCAATTGGAGATGATGTTGATCCACACATTCATCAACTCTGGAAAGCCCGAAGAAGCTGCATCGCATCTCAATAGTTTCCTCAAGCGCAATCCAAAAAATCAGGAAGCATGGTACATGCTCGGCAAAACCTACCTGCATCTGTCGGAAGATGCCCTGGCAAAAATCAATGAGATCGACCCCAACTCCGTTGTCGCCCATGAGATTTCAGGCGAAATCGACGCAAGCATGCACAACTACGATCTTGCCCTCGTGGAGTACAAGAAGGCCGTCGATCTGGCTCCTCAATTGCCGGGCACGCACATGCACATGGGAGAAACTTACTGGAGTATAGGAAAGTGGAAATCGGCGCAAACCGAATTCAAAGCGGAGTTGGTTAATGATCCCAACAACTGCATTGCGCACTGGAAGCTTGCGAATTCGATGCTCGAGGCGAACGATTCCAATGATGAAGCGCTGACAGAGTTGAATACGTCCATCGAGAGATGCCCAACGTTAATGCAGGCACGCGTAGATCGTGCCCGTGCTCTGGTTCGACTGGGCAAGCATCCCGATGCATTGCCCGATCTGTTGATGGCGGAGAAAGACAGCCCACGTGAGCCCACCATTCACTTTCTACTCGGGGCGGTCTACCGGGCCCAGGGCAAAAGCGCAGAGGCGCAGCAGGAAATGAAAACCTATGCGACATTACAGCGAGAGGCAGCCGCAGCGGTTGCAGGGCAAGCCAATGACGCCAGTGCTATCAAAAGCACGGCACGCTGACCCGGCCATGCGTCTCCCTCCCGCGGCAATCTGGTTGTCGCTTCCGGTCTTGATACTCACGACAGTCACGGGCATATCCCAGCCAAGCTCTGTGCGTGAAGCGGATGCAAAGTGCGCACCATGTCATACAGAGATCTATCGGAAATATCTCACTACGCCCATGGCCAATGCCAGCGGGCTGGCATTGGAAAAACTGCATCCAGCCACATTTGTGCATAAGGCCTCGGGCGTGGAATACAAACTGTCGATGCTCGATGGAAGCGCCGTTCTTGCCTACCGCACTCCACATCAATCCGGTGCAGCGACCAGCCTGCCGCTCAGCTATTTTCTTGGCTCCGGCCACCTGGGCACTACCTATCTCTATTCCATAGACAAGTACCTGTTTGAATCTCCCGTCGCCTGGTATGCGGCTTCCGGAAGTTACGATATGAAACCCGGCCTGGCAGAGATGCAGCAGGCGCCGCCGCCACTTCCCATGCAAAGCAGTTGCCTGCGTTGCCATATGAGTTCAGTGCAGGCCAGCGACCAGGGGACGATCAACCGCTACCAAGGCCTGCCTTTTCTCCATACTGGGATCACCTGCGAATCCTGCCACGGAGATTCGCAGCAGCACGTGCTCACTAAAGGCAAATCAAAAATTGTGAATCCAGCCCGGCTCGATGCGGAGCGTCGAGATTCGGTATGCATCAGCTGCCATCTGGAAGGCGATGTCTCCGTTGAGCGTACCGGGCACTCCTCTTTGAACTATCAGCCAGGTGAACCGATTTCTGACTATCTTGCATACTACGTCCGAAGCGGGGCGAACCTCACCAAGCGCGGAGTCAGCGAAGTAGAACAACTGAGCCAGAGCACCTGCAAGCGCATGAGCGGAGAGCGGATGTCATGCTCAAGTTGCCACGATCCTCACTTTACGCCGGATGCAGAGCAACGAACTGCTTTCTTTCGCGGCAAATGCCTGGCCTGCCATAGCCAGCCGGAATTCGCGAAGGAGCATCACCCTGAAAAGCAGGACTGCACAAGCTGTCATATGGGCCGCATTGGAGCCGCAAATATTCTTCACGTAGCCTGGACAGATCATCGAATTCTCAAGCTGCCGGAGAGCCCGGAGGCTGAACCACGCACAAAAGCGGAGACCGGCCTCGTGCCCATATTTTCTCCTGGAGCAACTGATCGCGATCGAGCCATGGCATACTACCGCGAACTACTTGAAGGTGACCGCTCGCTTGAGGCCACCGTGTGGAAGCTCCTCACACAACAGCGAGCCTTCATCCAGAACGACAAAGAGGCTCTCGATGCTCTAGGAAATCTCGCAGCGGAGCGAGGAGAACACGAGACTGCTGAGAAGACTTTCAGAACAGTTTTACAACTCGATCCTGCCGATCTCACCGCGCTGTCGAACCTTGGCACGCTCCTCGCAAAGGAGGGAAAGCTCCAGGACGCGATTCCGCTGCTGCGCACAGCCTTTGACCACAATCCGGATGTATCCGGATTGGCCATGAACCTGGCGCGCGTGCAATGCATGGCAGGCGACGGGCCAGCAGCCCACAGCACCCTCAGCAAAGCGCTCATTTATTGCCCAAATTATGATGATATGCGACGCTTGCTGGCGCAGACATCTGCCTGCGGTAGCGCAGGCAGCGAGTAATCTGCAATGAGAATGAGCCTCCGAATCGATCGTCGCTTCTTGACCCTGGCTATCCTTTACGCAGCCTCAGCCCTAGGCCAGCAACCGGCAAGCCCGCTTGCCGCGGAGCGCGCGCTGCTTGCGGACGGCAAACTTGCAGATGCGGAAGCTGCCCTTCACAGCTATCTTAATGTCGCTCCAAGTTCCGCGGAGGCACACTTCCTTCTCGGATACGTACTCTTCCGCGATCACAAAGCAAAAGAGTCGCTCGCGGAATTTACCGCCGGAGCGAAGTTTCAACGGCCGACTGCCGCCGACCTGAAAATCGTCGCCTCCGACTATGTCATGCTGGGCGACTATGCGGACGCAGATAAGTGGTTTTCCGAAGTCGTAACTGAAAGCCCCAACGATGCCGATGCCTGGTACCTCTTGGGACGAACCAAATACAACGAGAACGAATTCGTCGAGGCTGTTTCGAGCTTTGAGCGAGCATTGACCCTGCATCCGAAGTATGTTGAGGCAGAAAATAATCTCGGATTGTCATGGCGCGAGTTGAATGACTTCAACAAAGCCCAGGTCGCGTTTGAGACTGCAATCGATTGGCAAGGAGCCTCTCCAACAGACGCACAGCCATTCTTGAATCTCGGGACGCTGCTCGCCGATCGAAAAGATCTAGATAAAGCAATGCCCTACCTGGCAAAGGCCGACGCACTCTCCCCTGGCAATCCCAAAATTCACGAGGAACTTAGTGATGTGTACGCGGCGCAGAAGAATCTCCCGAAGGCGCAAGGAGAGTTGGAACAAGCCATCGCATTGGCGCCGAACACATCGGCTCTGCATTTCAAACTCGGCCGAATCCTTCGCGAAGAAGGGTTGCGTGACCGGGCGCTCCAGGAATTCGACATATGCACAAAACTGAGTTCTTCGCACTCGTCCTCTGAGACGCCGAATCTTCTGACACCGCCTCCGCCATCACTGCGCTAAAGATTTCAGCGAGCCTACGCTGTCAGCATAACAATGGGTGCGTATTAGACAGCCTTATACAACTGGCGGAGAACATCCACAAGAACTCCGCTGTATGAGACGAGTCTGGAGCGTGATCTGCCGGGCATGTCCGGAAGAAGACGGCGCATGGCTCTTGCGCTCATCCAATATGCGCTCATCCAGTAACTGGTTGAATAAAATCTCAGCCGCCCTGCGGCCGATTTCTTCCACCGGTTGCTGTATCACACTGATTGAAGGGCGAACCGTTGAGGCAAGCTCAAAATCATCAAAGCCTAACAAGGCAATTGAATCGGGTACAGAGACCTTCAGCAGCTGTAGTGCCTCAAACGCAAAGATGGTAGTGCTGTTCTTGAGCGCAAAGATTGCATCCGGTGGGGTTGGCCCGTCGAGCAGGCTCTTGATCGCGTATTCAGCGGACTTGTAGTCCTTGACCGAGGAATCGATGATACAAGTCAACTGTGCAGATTCGATAGCCTGGCGATAACCGCGTATGCGTTCTCGGATCGTGTACAGCCCACTCTCGCCGGTGAGACAAACGATTCGCTTATATCCATGTTCGACTAAGTGTCTTGTAGCGGTTATCGCTCCCTTGTAATTGTCAGCAACCACTGAAGTGATCGACGAAGCGGTGATCGGGCGATCGATGGACACAATTGGCATAGGAATCCGATCGAGCATGTCGCGTAATGCCCGGCTCTGCGTATTGGCTGGCACAATGAGCAATCCATCCGTCCGGTGTCGGATCAGGAAATTCAAGCTCTCGATCTCGGTACGCGGATCGTTTTGCGTAGTAGTTACGATGAGAAGCGAGTCATTTGCGCGCGCGACCGCTTGTGCAGCTTCCGCGCAACTGGAGAAAAACGGATCTGCAATGCTGGGAATAATGAGACCGATGGTCTTGGTCCGCTGGCCCTTCAAAGTACGCGCCGCCTGGTTGGGCATATAGCCGAGCGTTTCAATTACACGGCGCACATGGGCCAATGTCTCTGGACTTACGCGCTCACCGCCATTGATAACGCGAGATACAGTAGTGGTGCCAACGCCAGCTTCACGAGCAACCTGGCTAAGAGTGGGATGTATATTTTTTTTTGTCATCTGTATTGCCGACTAGGGTCACTACAAGTTTATTCTCCCCGAGCCGCAATGCCGAGCTTTCCTTTCAATTAGAGATACGCCAAATGCGATGACCCCTGCTCCAGGCACACCCGCCTCAAGCCGAACACAGCGAGGAGACACTGGATGGCGCCCCATACACCCTCAACTATCCTGACCTGAATCATCCTGTCTACACTGCCATGCCTGACAGTGCGGCAGACCGAAAACAAGCTAGCCGTTCTTATGTGGGACGAACAGCGGCCTTGTCTTTGGTTGAGTTGCCATTTTCGCGCAGTAACTCTTCGACATCCCCTATCTTGTCGGTTATGAGATTGAGCTTGTGCGATAGCGCCTGGATCTCAGCCTCAGCTCGGCGATTTACGTCAAAATCCAGTTCGCTGCGCAAACGATCTTTGGTATCCTGCCGATTCTGGCTCATCATGATGACCGGCGCTTGAATAGACGCCAGCATGGACAAGAAGAGGTTCAGCAGAATGAAAGGATAAGGGTCCCATGCATGGCCCTGCAGAACGATATTCAGAGTTGAATATGCAACCAGCACAACGGCGAACCAGATGATAAAGTTCCACGAGCCCCCAAAGCGCGCAACTGAATCCGCAATACGTTCGCCGAAGGTTGCCTCGTCTTCAATCACCTGATTGGCATTGCGATTCGCGCGCAACTGCACCAGTCTTTGCGAAGCATGAAAGTGGCGGCCCAGCACCGTGAGCATGTCGAGGCCGGCCATCGGCTTACGCTGCAACAGCGTCGCAATGTCCTCGCGATCCAATTCAAGGCATACCGTATCTTCCATAGCCATCGCATTCGCCTGGTGGGGAGATTGGTCGAGCATCGAGGCAAAGCCAAATAGGCCTCCGTGAACAGGTTCATCGATGAGAACCTCCTGCTGATCTTCATCGACAGTGGTGACTCGAACACTTCCGGACACCATGATGTACGCCTGCCCCGAAGGCTCACCGATCTTGAAGATGCGCTGACGCGCGGCGAATCGCTTCATTTCCACTTGTCCCGCGAGTACGGCCAACTCTTCATCGTCTAGGAGTTCAAACAAGGCGACGTGCTTCAACTCTTCTGGATTGCAAGGCATATTTGACTTCTCCGTGGGTTCGCTGCAAAGTATATTGCTCGTGCGACCGACAATAGCAGAGAAGACCCAGGGTTAACGCGGCATTAAGATAATTTTTCGGTTACAGCCCAGAGACCTGGAAAATCAGTTCTAATTTCCTGGAACACGCTTTTCCATAACGGCGCGCAGCTTGTCCAGGGATTTTTGCCACATCGCTGAATACCAATCGCGCTCCTTCTGGTCCAGCAGGCCATGGTGCTTCAGATGAAGAGCGCATCGCTTTCGGCCACCTCTGAGCCGAAGTTTTACCAGGGATCTTTTGCCGTTTTCAGCATGATCTAGCTTCCAAAGATACGAAATCTCATCCGGCTTGGAACGGATGCAATCGCCATGAATGGCTTGGCGCAGAGCGTTAGCGGCAAAGATATCGATTCGAAAGCCTCCCGGCGTCTTATGCTCAGCATGGCACTCAACCCTCTCAACTCCGGGCATCGTGAGCCACACATCTAAATATTCGGGGACGGTTAATGCATTTAAAATACGAGGCCATTCCGCTTCGATCACGATCGAGGCACGAACATCCGTACCAGACGAAGCTGGCCTTACGGCCATGCCTTGCTCAGCTACTCCACTCTCAAGGGATTGATTCACCGCACCGCCTCAGATCAACTCATTCCAGTTTCGCTTCAGAATGGCCTGGCGCGATGAGGAGTGTGATGGGAGCTTTATTTTTGGGACGAAACGCCATCACGGTGAGATCACCGGCGGCTTGGAAATCACCCGGCATGGATGATCGGCGCAGGGAGTGAGTGCAGGGTGTCAGCTTTAATGGCCAGTCTTCGAAATGGTCGCATACCGGCCATACAACAACCAGCATCCGATGCCCGCGATTGCCCACAGCGTGCCCGCCATAAGAGCCAGCCGGCCGAGATTAAGCCAGATGAACAGGCAAACCGAAAACCCGGCGAACGAACAAAGAATCGGCCACCACTCTTTCAAGCCCTCGCCGCTTCGCCATGAACGCACGCAGGCCGCCAGGTTTACACCCATGAACGCAAGCAAGGCTCCGTAGTTGAGCAGCTCAGTCCCCAGTTGATAGCTGAAAAACAGTGCGCCCGCCAGGCATATCGCACCGACAAGCAGGATATTGTTCCTCGGAATACGATTCTTCGGATGAACCGCGCCGAAAAATCTGCGTGGTATCGATCCATCCTGCCCCATTGCCAGCAACAACCTCCCGGCTCCGAGCTGTGACGCCATGCCAGAGCCAATGGTTGCAAGCAGCAGCGACGCGTTGACCACGGCAAACATAACTACGCCCCCAGCCCTTCCAGCGACGCTCACATACGCTGTGTCCAAATCCTGAAAAGCCATTCCGCGTGGCCATACCAATTGAGCCAGGTACACTTCGATCGAAGCCAGTATTCCCGTGATCAGGCATGTCATCACAATTGCACGAGGTATATTGCGGGCCGGATCTTTCGCCTCATCCGTCAAAGTCGATATGCCGTCAAAGCCGATGTATGTCAGTACGGCAATGGAAGTTCCGCGAAACAACGCGCCAGACGAGAACCTCGCAGGATCATAGAAAGGAGCCGTGTAGAACGCTCCCGGCTGATGAGGCAGCAGGAATAGATAGCGCAGAATGGAGCCCACGACGAGCAGAATGACCACTCCCAGCGCCGCTGCCATCATGGCGTTGATGCGCGCTGAAGTTTCAACTCCACGCAAGTTCAGGATCGTAAATAGGACCGCAAAAAAAATCGCCCACACTACATAGGGAATATTCGGAAGAAAATTTTGTGCCGCTTTTGCGGACCATATCGTACAGATCAATGGGTTCAGAATGTAGTCCATCGCCATGCACCAGCCGGTGATATACCCCAGCGATGGGCGCAACTCGCGTCCAACATAGATGAACGCCGACCCTCCTTGGGGGTAGACCCGCGCCATTCGCCCATAACTGACCGACGTAAGAAGCATTGCCACCAGCGCGCACAGAATCGCGGTGACAACATGACCATGCGCCTCCTGGTAAATCACACCAAAGCTCGGCATAGGAGCCGTAGGCTGAATCAGGATTATGCCGTACAAAATCAGATCGCGAAACCCGAGAGTCCGTTTCAGCGTTGCGCCCGAAGTCATCTCCATAGCTGGTATTGTTTTTCCTTCCGGTAACGGTTGAACGTGCGCCTCGATCTCATTCCTGCCGCATTCGGGTCTCGCTACTCCCCAGTCGCGCGCGGGTGTGGCTTCAACGTTGTCGATGCAATGTTCCAGCCCGAAATAACAACGGACGGTTCCGTTGCAGCCGCCGATCGTGACGCCGAGAGCTCCCGGGTTTCATTGGGCATCAGCTCAATGTAGTTGTCCGACCAGATCAGGGGCGTTTCGCTCGCGCCATGCTTGTCGACCGCATCCACGGATACTTGAAATGCCAGCGCCTCTGACGAATTATGCAGACGCACCCGCAATGTTCCATCGCTCTCAACCTGCAATGAAGACTCTACGTGAGCCTTGGGCAATTGACGTAATGCCGTGAAGTCTTCATGGGTCAGAGCTGGCGTATGCGTATAGTCTGTCTTTTCCCAGTCAAATGCTGTTGCTTTTGAAGGGATCCAATAAAAATTCCTCGACACCACCGTTCCGGCCGAGTCTTTCAAAGAGAGTTGCACAAAGTGCACAGATGACTCGGAAGAGAAAGCTTCCGCCGGAATCGTCAGCGCTTTTTCAGAGGAATCTGCACCCGAATCGACGCTGGCATGTTGAGAAAAGAGCTGCTTCATGTGAAGGTCATAGAGAGTCGCGCTGACTTCAACCTTGCCTCTGGAACGGTACTCGCTGTTGACCACGTACACACTTCGGTCATCGTAGGAATACTGCACATGAATCGGCTCACACGCCTTCTTGGTTCCGTAGTATCCGCCTCCTGCATCCAGATAGTAGTCGTACAAATGCCAGATCATCGAGGGCCACGCATTGTTCAACATCCATTGAATAACGCCGGTCGACGTGTACTTATTGCGGCCATAAGCTTCGAACATGGCGCGTTCGCCCGTATAAGCCATGGTTTGCGAAACGCGAAGGTAATCCTCAAGATTCGTGGCCTGCCCATAGCTGGCGGTCATTGCGTCGTTGTAGACCGTCAGCTTCTTGAATTCCCCGCCGCCATAGTGCAACGACCAGATATCGTCCGGAGGCCAGATATCTCCTGCAGGGATGAATTTCTTCAAGCTGTTTAGAGTCGGAATCGCCGGACCTGGGCTTGTCTCAGTGTTGAAGCCATAGGCGCCCCCATAGCGATTCGTATCCGTAAGCCAGTACGATGGCGCCACATAGTCATACGGTCCGCTCATCTTCACGCCACTCTTGCCTGTAACTGTGGTCGGCGTCTGGGTTGCCGATGATAACACTGGATTGGGCCAGTGAGTCTCAGCCTCCACGTCTAGATAAGACTGCTCCACATCCGCTGGCGGCGGATTGTCACTTCCATTGAGCCACACCAGATTGCTCGCGTGATGACGTAGCCGCAGCATCTGCGACCGCAATGAAGCCGTCGATACGGAATGATTTTCCGGCGTCCATTGATTCCAGTGCTCCCATTGATCGCAGCAGCACCAGCCAAGCATCACCAGGATTCCCTGTTCATCCGCGAGACGAAAGAAGCTATCCGTCTCCAGCTTTCCTTCAAGCCGGATGGTGTTCAAATGCATATCTTTGACCAGCCGGAACTGCTGCTCCAGCCGAGCGCTATTCTGACGCAGCAGCATATCCTGAGACCATCCTGCGCCTCGAATGAGAATGGGTTTGCCGTTCACTTTGAAGAGTCTGAACCCTTGATCCGTCAGTTCAGATGTAATCTCACGAATGCCAAAGCGGACTGACTGCTCATCTGAAATCTTGCCTTTCTCTTCAAAGGAGACAGTCACGGTTTCAAGATGCGGTGTCCCCATCTGGTATGGCCACCAGAGTTCAGGATGCTTGACCCGAAGTTCTGGAAAGCGCTGAGGATCGAAAACGATCGTCTTGCTTTCCCCGGCCTTCAATGCGACGGCTTGCTTCACTTGAATTCCGGCAATGGTAGCGGCCGCCTCGCCCTCCACCGTCCGGCTTGAGGAATTATGGAACTCAGCATAGGCAGTCAACTCAGCAGCCTGACCGGCAGGCTGACCAACTGCGTCAGTCAAATGCGTCACCACCAGCGGAGAGCGAACTGAAACCGGCCCGCTTGTTACCAGGTCAACCGCTCCCCACAAACCCATATCTTTGTCCGGCGGACAGGGATTCCAGTCGACCCAATTGATGCCCAGATCGCGTTCTGTCGGAGCGAACGTCTCAACCGCCACCACGTTGACCTTACCCGGCACAGCAACCGAAGTGATATCGAATTCGTACGTCCGGTAGGCGCCTGCAACTTCGGTAGAGTCCGCGATGCGCTTTCCATTCACCCAGATATTGCCCCGGTAGTTGATTCCGCCAAAGCGGAGCCAGAGCGTCTCTCCCTTATCTGCTGCAGGAATGGCAAATTGTTTCCGGTACCACCAGGCGCAGTGATAAGGACTGTCCTCAGGCATGGGCTGGTTAGAAAAATTCGTTCCCGGCTTATAGCTGGTGCCTGGAATTTTGCGCAAATTGTCGCCATAGTACGGATCCGGCAATGCTCCGGTTTCAACCTGCGCCGCAAGCACCGTCGAAGGCACCGTGACCGTAGACCATCCACGAGTCTCAAAACCCGAAGTTGAAATGGCCTCGCCCTGCGCCTGAATCGTGCAGCCCGATTGAAGACTCCATCCCTCGCGCAGAGGCAAAGCTGCATGTTCGCGCTGAGCCATGCAACAGATTGAACCAGCCGCGCATAGAAGTGAGATCGCAGTTATTTTCGAGAACATGGTTAATGCCTCTTTTTCAGAAGAATACGGAATCGAGGCCCGATACTGGTAGCTTAGCGTTCAACTGGTCCAGGCTTCACAAGGCCGTCAGTCATTCAAACTATTCAATCGTTTGAATATAGAAAACCACTGTCACTTTGACTGTCAAGTGAAAACGAAGCTCCACGGTTCAGAGCCCTCGCGGTACAGTCGATCCACGAACCACCAACTCCGGAGGAAACAGATGCAGGGGCCCGGGGAGCGGGGGAGATTCTCTCGTTTCATGCTCAGAAACTCCACCTGCAGACGCTTTGGTCTCGGAATTTGCGCCGTCGAGAGCATCCAGCACGTATTGCGCTGACTGGCTGCCCATCTGCTCCATCGGCTGGCGGATGGTTGTAAGGCCGGGGGTATTCACTGTGGCGTGCGGTATGTCGTCAAACCCGATAACCGAGCAATCTTCGGGCACGCGGCGCTCTGCCTGCCGTAGCGCGCGAATGGCTCCCAGAGCGGTAAGATCGTCGAACGCAAGAAGGGCTGTGAACGAAGTTTTGCCCTCGATCATCTCCGCAGTGAGACGATAACCCTCTTCGAATCCGGAGGTTGGCTCCATATCCGCGGTGAGCTGGCGGACTCTGCCGGGGTCGATCGATATTCCGGTCTCTGCGGCAAATCGCCGAATTCCCTGCCAGCGACGGTCGCTGTCGCCCAGCTCGGATGGGCCCCGGAGGAAAGCGATTTCCCGGTGGCCAAGCTCATACAGGTGACGGGCAGCAACATAACCGCCAGCTTCATTGTCAACCTGAATGGAATGAACGCGATGTGCGGTGAGATCGCGGCCGACGGCAATGGTTGGGATGTGATTTTTCTCCAGCTCGGAGAGCTGATCGAACTCACCAAAAAGCCAGTTGGCCACGAGAATCAGGCCTTCGACGCGGCGCTCCATCAGCATTTCAAGATGCCGGCCGAACTGGGCACGCTGGTTGTGCGCGAGCATAATGATCGGCAGGTACCGGGTCGGATATAGTTTCTTTTCAATACCTTGCAGGATCAGCGTGCAGAACGGGTCGGAGATATCCGAGACGATTATGCCAATCGTGTGGCTGCGGCGGCTGCGCAGCGACCGGGCTGAGGCATCGGGCCGGTAGCCGAGTTTGCCGGCTACTGCGCGAATATGCTCTTTAGTGGCTGCGGCGACATAGCGGGAGAGCGCTACTTCATTCAAAACAATCGAAACTGTGGAGGTGGAGAAGCCGCTGGCTCGGGCCACGTCGACAATTCTCACACGCTCGGTTGGATGCTTTTCTTTCGACAAGTCAAACGACCTCAGCTCATGCCTGCGATTAAAACATCGGCTCCGGCGTGCGCACAATTTTGAATTTCGTGCAGATTTGCATTGTTAAAAATCGGCATCCACAAGAGTAACAATGCGGAACTCGTAGACTCATTCCGCAACCTCATAGACTAATCGTTCGATTTCGTAGAGTAACGCTCAATCGGGTGGGCGGCGGAGATTTTAGAGTATCTGAGGATGGAAGAAACCGGCGGCGGCCCCGAGCAGGGTGGCATGTTCTCCGCTGGTCGCGCGAACCAGCGTGGCACGCTCCAGGGCAAATCGCCCGCCGTGGGTCTGGAACGATTCGAGCGCGGCAGCCATAAACGGATCGCCGGCCTGCGACAGTCCGCCGGCGATAGCGATGCGATCGGGAAGAAAGATATGCGCGAGCGAGGCAGCGGTAATACCGAGCCAGCGGCCGGCTTCTTCAAGGATCCCGAGCGCTGCCGCATTGCCTGCCTGACCGTCTTGGACAAGCTCGCGAAAATCGACCTCCGGCTTTCCGATGAGCCGGGCATAGCGGGCGGATAGAGATCCGGTAGAGAGGAGGGCCTCGGCGCAGCCGCGGCCGCCGCAACTGCATTCAGGCCCCAGGGGCGAAACGACGACGTGACCTGCATCGCCCATGCAGCCATGGGCAATCCGCAACAACCTGCCTTCGCAGATCATGCCGACACCTAGACCAGTTCCTCCGGTCAGGCACAGAAAGCGGCTGGCTCCGCGTCCCTGGCCGAAGACGTACTCGGCGGCGCAGGCCGCATTGGAATCGGAATCGGTTTGAACCGGAAGCTCAAATTCTTTGGCGAGCAAGGATCCGATGGGGCAGTGTTCAAGCCAAGGCAGATTGGCGTTGTATTCGAGAGAGCCACCGGCGGTAACGAATCCGGCAATGGCGACCGCCAAGCCCGTGATGGCGGATTGCGCTTCGGCTCGCAGTTGGCGGGCTGCGGCAACAATTCTGGCCATGAACGCTGCTGCGTCCGGACCGCTGGTGGGAAACGATTGCCAGTCTCGAATCGTTCCCTGCCGGTCGATCAAGGCCAGCTTGGTGGAGCTGCCACCAATATCGATGGCTATGACGCTCGCTTCCCTATTCATCGATTGGTTTGTGATCGTTGACGAATCTCTCATCCAGTGCTTTCTTCATTTGAAAGTACTTGATTGGTGGAGGATTTGCGAAGCTATTGGCACGACTAAAGTCATGCCCTTTTACAAAGCTTTCTCGGCAGGGGTTTTTCATCAAGCTGGACTATCCTCCGAAAGTTCGGGCGCCGCTTTATACCTTCCTGTTTATTTACATATCTGAAGTCGGCTTCTTGAGAAATCACTTACATTTCTGACCGTTCCGGCGACAGCCTCACAAAAAAGCATGAGGCATTTTCCCTCCGGTTTGCGCAGTTCCGATCAAAGACCTCAATGCGTCGTCGACCCAGCGGATTCATGCCGGTTGGCTGCAGCGCCGGTGTGGGCCGCTGAAGGAGTAAGCCATGAAGCTACGCGGAGCAACATTCTTTTCTATTCTTGTTTTCAGCCTGCAATCGAGCCTGGTGCAATCCAGCATTGCGCAATCCGGTGTTGCCCAACGCAGTGCTGTAGCTTCGCCGGTGGCGCCACGCAGCTGTGGCCTGAGCGGGTCGGGAATGATCTCCATGCACTCTCCGCGGGAGACTGCTCTTAGCCTCTGCGACGGCCATGCCATCGGCGGCTCTATTGCTGCCTCGCGCTCGGCGCAGCCTCTGGCGCTTGCTTCGGCCGACTTCGATGAAGATGGGACGGCCGATCTTGTCAGTGGTTTCGCCGAGGGAAATACAGGCTCGGTGACCGTTCATCGCGGCAATGTGGGCGCGCTCTGGCCCTACGGTGCGGCTTTGCGCAATGGACCTCCCGAGGCCTTCTTTCCCAACGCGCGCAGGTTCTCTATTCCTGAAGCCCCAGACTTTGTCGCCGCCGGTGATTTCAATGCTGACGGGCATCTGGACATTGTCACCGCGCATCGCGGCAGTGAGTCGCTCTACCTGCTGCGCGGCGACGGACGCGGAAATTTCCGCCCGGCACTCCGCTTTCAACTTGCCGGAGCTGTCACGGAGATGATCGCCGGTGAGATCAACCACCGCGATGGACTGACCGACCTGATCATCGCAGTGAGTGCAGCCGCGGGTTCGCGCGTGCTGGTTTATGAGTCGCCCGCGGGAGCTCTCAATGGCACGCCTGAGATTTTCAAATTCTCGCAGCCCGTTACCGGCCTTGCGCTCAGCAGGCTTGATGGTACGGCGATGAACGATCTCGCTGTCGCCACCGGAAATCAGCTCGCTGTGATTCATGCGCGCGATCGCAAACTCGCACTGGGCGCGGAGCAGAGCGCCGATGTTGCCCGCGCCAGCATCACCGTGCAGGAGATGTCTTTCAAGATCAAGGCACTCGTTGCAGGCGATTTTTCAGGAACCGGGCCCAGTGTTGCGGCACTCGATGAGAACGGTACCGTTCACATCATGGAACATGCAATGACGCACTCCAGCATTGGTGCGCAGGCTCTTGAAAACTCCGACTTCGCACCTACCTTCCAGATCGCTGGACATGCAAAAGACAGCGATGTGCAAGCCATTGGCGGGGTGCATACACCGGGCATGGCGGCAAAGATCGCCGCTGCACGCAATGTAATGAAGTCCGCAGGCCAGATTGCCGAGTGGACCGAGCGCAGCACCGTCTCCCTGCCCTCCCGCTTTTCGCAGACCATACCGCATCTAGTTGCGGGCCGCGTCAGCGGATCGGCCGAGGAAGATATCCTTGTCGCCGACTCCGGCAATCGCCAGGTCCATGTGCTCTCCAGCATTGCAGAGCGTAAAGGCCCGCGCGCGCTCACAGAGTTCCGCGGCGCCATCGATCAGGTCACGCCCCGATCGATGAGCCTTCTCGCTTCACTCAGTGCCACCAGTGCGCCGGTCGTCGTACTCCCGATGCGTTTAAGCAAGCATGGCCTCAGTGGGCTCGTGACCCTGCATGAAGGACAGTCTGCTCCTGTGGTGATGCCGCACGACACTCCACCGGACAACGTCTTCACCGTAACCAACACTTCGGACGCCATCATCAAGGTTGAGACGCAGGTGACTGGGCCGACGGGATCGCTGCGCAAAGCAATCTACGACGCCAATAATGCGACTGGAACGTCTGAGATCGTCTTCAATATTCCCACCAGCGATCCTGGGTATAAGCCTGCTACTGGAACCTTCCTTATCCAACCTCTGTCGGAGAGTGTGCCTGGAGCCTTTAACAACTTCGCGCTTCCACCGATCGACGCCACGATCACGATTGATGGCTATACCCAGCCAGGAGCTAGCCCAAATACGCTTGCCAATGGCGACAATGCCAAAATCCTGATTCAGATCGATGGCGGCAAAGCGACTACTCCCGGCGGCTCTGGCCTCGTTCCTTTCGATGACAACGGCTCGGTCTTTCGCGGCCTCGATTTCACAGGTTGGACCAATCCGGCGATCTCGAACAACACGGCATCCGGCGCGGAAGGCATCGAAGCGAATGGAGTCGGCGACTTCATCGAAGGGAACTTTTTTGGCACGGATCCAACCGGCAAGTTTGCTGCTCCAAACCGCATCGGAATCTTCGCCGACAATGGTCCACTCTTCGGCAGCGCCCCCGGCAACATTATCGGCGGCACGACGCCCCAGGCGAGAAATATCCTCTCCGGCAACAGCAACAGCGGCATCCTCTTCCTTTCCACAGCGTATGAAGCGCAGCTGCAGGGTAACTATGTTGGATTGGATGTAACAGGCGCGGCAATCGTCTCGAATCCTCAGGAGGCCGACCGGTCCAATACATTCGACGGCGTGGGCTTGAACGGGCCCACTGTAACCATCGGCGGAACTCTGCCCGGCACTGCCAACGTGATCGCCGGCAACGGCACCAACGTCGACATCAATGACCTGACTGAAGGCGGCGCGGCAAGCGATTCATCGATTCAGGGCAACCTGATCGGCACCGATGCTACGGGAACTCACGCGATCGCCAATCAGGGCTACGGCGTCTCCATTCTGCACAATCCTACAAACATGACCATCGGCGGAACCACGCCTGCCGGGCGCAATATCATTTCCGGCAATCTGGCGGGCGTTTATATCTTCGACAACTCCTTCTACAACATCGTCGAGGGCAACTTCATCGGCACGGATGTTACGGGGACCAAGGCTGTCGGCAATGTGCAGCAGGGCTTCGTCAGCGGGGCTACATCATCCACGGAGAAGCCCGCTGGGTACACGACGATTGGAGGCCTGATCGCAGGAGCGGGCAATGTTATCTCCGGCAATACCACCGATGGCATCCTGATCTCCGGAACGAGCCAGAGCCAGAGTTATCCGAATCCAGAGGTAGGTAATACGATTGAGGGCAACTTTATCGGCACGGATCTTATGGGCACCAAATCCATTCCCAACCAGGGCAATGGCATCAACCTGGGCAGCAATGCGACTAACAACATCATCGGCGGCACCGCGCCTGGCGCAGGCAACCTGATCGCCAATAACAAAGGCCACGGCGTATTGATTGACCCGGCGCCGACCAGCGGCGGAATTGGAGTTGGAAATAACACCATTGCCAACTCGATTCAGTCCAATGGCGGATCGGGAGTACGTATCCTCTCCGGCACGGGCAATCGGATCAGCCAGAACTCCATCTTCGGCAATAAGAATCTGGGCATCGATCTAGATGTCTCAGGCCCGGATGCCATCAGCCATTGCAATGCCACCAACGATGGCGCCAACAGCCTGCAGAACGCTCCTTCGCTTACCGGCGGATCGGGCACCGCCTATATCACCGCAACTGCGACCGATCCCAATGGAAATACATCTGAGTTTTCCAACGCGGTGAAGTCTTCTCCCAATGGGAACGTCATCAGCCTGCTCGGCAACTTTGACAGCGTTGCCAACACCAATTACACGATCGAATTCTTCTCGAATACGGTTGCCGATGCATCCGGCTTTGGCCAGGGACAGACCTACCTCACATCCACCAGCGTCAAGACAGGCGCCGACTGCACAATCGCCATCAATGATCCCGTCGACACCACCAAGGCAGATGTCAGCGTCACCCTATCCAGCGACACGACGGTCTTCGACATCGGCCCCGACTTTGGACAGTATTCCTTCACTAGCACAGTCGCGAACAACGGTCCGGCAACCGCACATAATGTTGTCTTCACTGACACGCTGCCCGCGGGCCTTGAGATCAGCAGCGCCTACTGCAATGTTGGTCCATGCCAGACGCCGGCGGTAAGCACTCTCGGCAATTGCACGGTGAGCGGCAAGAAGATTACCTGCAACATGGGGACGATGGCGCCCGGTGCAACGGCCCAGGTGACTCTCCCTATCCAGGCGACCGCAGCCGGCGCGCTGAGCGACAGCGCGGCCGTTACCGCAACTGAAGCCGATCCGGCGCTGGCCAACAACACAGCCACACTCGAGCAAAATGTCTACTATCCGTTCCCATTCATCGACCACGTCGATCCAACATCTGCTGTTACCATCACCAGTGGCAGCCTGCCTCTGACGGTCTATGGCAGTGGATTTCTACCGACGAGTGCAGTCACGTTCAACGGCACAGCGGTACAGACCAAGGGCTATCTCGATAACCAGGTCTGCGGCGGACCGTTTCAGCCAGGATTCTGCTCCGCAATTCAGGTCTCCGTGCCCGCATCTCTGCTTGGCACCGCGGGTACTGCGACCGTTACTGTGACCAATCCCGACCCCGGTCCTGGAGGAGGCGGCTCGAACTTTCCATCGTCGGCCTCGTTCACCCTCGTCTCTGCCTGCACCTATGATCCGGAGTTCTTCGGCTTCAACCCTGTTGGTGCTGAAGGCGACACGCTGATTCCTGAAGAAGTCGAGGTCTCAACCAACGCTCCTACCTGCCCGTGGACAGCCACCTCCAATGCTTCGTGGCTAGTGATTCTCGACAATGCGAAAGGCACGGGCAGCGGTACGTTCGATGTAGCCGTTGCGCCCAATACCGGCGCGGCGCGCAGCGGAACCCTGACTGTCGCGGGCAAGACGGTTGAGATCGATCAGGAAGCGGGCGACTCGACAATCTGCACGTATGGGCTCAATCCCCCATCCGCGCATATTCCGGCCGCTGGCAATTCGGGCGCGTTCGCTGTCACGACGAACTCCTCCTGCTCTTACTTCGTTGAACCCTATCCGCAAGATTCCAGCTACGTGACCGGAGTTCAGTTCATCACCATTCCTCAGAGCTCAGGCCTGCTGGTCGGCAACGGCAATCCGGCTTATACGGTGGCAGCCAATCATGGCGCTCCGCGCACCGGCGCGATCATGGTGGGCGGCGATGTCTTCACTCTTACGCAGGATGCTCCTTCGTGCTACTACACGCTTGACTCTAATGCAGCGACCATTCCAACGACGGGCGGCTCGGGAACGATCGGAGTGACTGCCTCATCGTCAAGCTGCGCATGGACGGCGAAGAGCAGCGACGCCTCGGTAGTGACCGTATCCTCAGGCGCTTCGGGCACTGGAAATGGAACCGTCAAGTACACGGTCAAGGCAAATACCGAAGGGCCGCAGACGCCAACTATCACTATTGGCGACGCCAATGGATACTCGATCTACTCCATCACGCAGGCCTCGGCATTCACCTGCACCTTTACCATCAGCCCCAATCCCAAGTCGGTTGGCTCCAACGGCACAACGGATTTCTTCCTCATAACCGCTTCGTACAACTTCTGCAAATGGAAGGCGAATTCCAGCGACCCCACTGCGCTTGCCATCACGGAAAACAGCTCAGGAACAGGGAGCGGAGCGGTCTACTACACGGTAGGCCAGAATACGACGGGAGCACCGCGCACGCTCACCATCACTGCTGGATGCGAAACCTTTACCGTGAACCAGTCCGGCGCTGCGGCGAGCAATCCAGCGCCAGCGATCACTTCACTGACGCCGACGGGAACAACGGCCGGCTCGGCGCAATTTACGCTGACGGTCAATGGGACTGGGTTCATCGCGACGTCTTCGGTCAACTTCAACGGCCACGCGGTGAACACAACCTATATGAACGCGACGCAGCTTACTGCGGTGATTCCGGCGGCGGATGTTGCGAGTGCTGCGACCGTGCCGGTCACGGTGACGAATCCTTCGCCGGGTGGTGGAACATCGGCTCCGGCGAACTTTGTCATCTCGGCGGGGACGAGCGTGCCAGTTGCTTCGCTTTCGCCGAGTTCGCTGACATTCTCTGCGGTGGCGGCCTCGACTTCCGCGGCGCAGACGGTGACGCTGAAGAATACGGGCAATGCGGCGTTGACAATCTCGGGAATCTCGATTGCCGGGACGAATCCTACCGATTTCGCACAGACGAATACGTGCGGCAGCTCGCTGGCGGCCAGTGCTAGCTGCGCGATTTCAGTGACGTTCACACCGGCGTCGGCAGCGAGCTTTACGGCTACGTTGTCGGTCGCAGATAACGCGACAGGTTCGCCGCAAACTGTGGCTTTGAGCGGAACGGGCACAACGGCTACAGCACCTGCTGTCTCTCTCACACCGGCATCGCTGACGTTCACAGCTACCACAGGTACAACCAGCGCGGCTCAGACAGCGACGCTCAAAAACACGGGCAGTGCGGCTCTCAACATCACCAGCATCACGCTTGGCGGGACCGGCGCGGCGAACTTTACGCAAACCAACACCTGCGGAAGCTCACTTGCGGTCAACGCGAGCTGCTCCATCTCCGTCACGTTCACTCCGGCATCAGCGGCGAGCTTTACTGCAACGATCTCGATTGCCGACAATGCTGCCGGCTCACCACAGACTGTCACGCTCAATGGCACTGGCACTGCGCCGCCAACGCCAACGTACACAGTTACCTCGACAACAACGGCACAGACTGTGCAGCCGGGTGGAACGGCTGTCTACACCATCACCGTAACCGCGCAAAATGGGACATTTCCAAATGCGGTTACGCTGGCGGCCAGCGGGCTTCCGGCAGGGGCTACGGCTACATTCAATCCTGCTTCAATCACGCCGGGCAGCTCATCGGGGAGTTCTCAGTTGAGCATTCAGACGGCGACTGCAACGTCGATATCGTCCGTGGGCGGAAGAGGGTCCGGATGGCCGGTTGCTGCGACGCTTCTACCACTGTTTGGATTGATGCTGGCCACGCGGAAGGCGCGTAAACGCTGGATGACGGTATGCGTTCTACTGTTGGCTTCACTAGGTGCGGTCACGGCGCTTTCAGGATGCGGAGGCGGCTTCGCACTACCGGGTAGCGGAGCCAAGAACTACACCATTACCGTTACCGGAACCAGCGGCGAGACACAGCAATCCACCACCGTGCAACTCAAAGTGCAGTAAGAGGAGACCCCATGAAAATCAGGATCAACGTCAAGCTCATTCTGCGGTTGGCCTTTGCGGCGGTCTTCACGGGCAGCACTGCGGCATTGGCACAATCGGCTTCAACTCCAATGAATAAGCCTCATGCGGAGATAGCCCTGGATTATAGCTATCTGCGCAGCAATGCGCCTGTGGGTGATTGCGGATGCTTCAACCTCAACGGCGGCAGCACTACCTTTGCGTGGCTTTTCGGGCAGCGAAATTTTGCTCTGGTCGGCGATGTGACCGTTGCTCATGCCAACGCAATTACACAGGGCGAATACGGACTCACACTGAGCACGTTTACGGCGGGAGGACGCTATGCGCCGCGGCTGGGTCACTCGGCGCTGCGACCGTTTGGGCAGGTGCTGGCCGGTGTGGCGCACTCCAGTGGATCGCTGGTCGAGGGCCCGAATTCAGCGGCCTCAAACGCAGGCGCGGCCTTTGCGGCGAATGCAGGCGGCGGCATGGACATGCGGGTCAGTCGGCATTTTTCGATCAGGCTCGCGGAGGTGGATTACCTGGTGACGACGTTCAAGAACGGAGTGAACGATCACCAGAACAATCTTCGCGTGAGCACGGGTGTCGTGCTTCATTTTTAAGGCCTGTGAAACTGCGAAAAAAAGAGGCCCCTGTGCGATGGATCAATCAGGGGCCAGTCAGTTGGCCACAGTGAAACGTCGTTGGCTGCTGCCTATTCGTCGAGCTTGAAGATCTTGATCTTCACCAATTGAGAAATGGTGGGATTCTTGAAGCCGCGATCTTTCATACGCTGCACGAAGGGAGCATCGATCTTGAAGACGCTCATCTGGATGAGCTCTTCCTGGGTCGGATTGAAGCCCATGGCGCGTACCGCCTGCACTTTTTCGGGCGACACTCCGACAGCTTTCATGCTGGTGAGCTTGTCGGCGCGCAACTCCGGATAACCGGCTGCGCTCATGCCGCGCACATAGGCTGCATCGACTTTGAGAGCGCGCAGCCCCATGATGTTGCTGGAGGTCATGCCGGAAATGTGCGCATCTTTCATCTCCTGTACCCAGGCGATGGTCACGTCGAGCATGGCATAGCCTTCGAGGCGATCGGGAGTCTGATCGTCAAAGCCCATGGATTCCATGCGCCTGGCGAACTGTGTGTCGGGCGTGAAGGAATATGTGCCGTGCAGGGCGCCGTCATGCACTTTGCCGTCGCAGCGTATCTCGCCTGCCTCGGCGGTACGGCGCGCATCGATCGCGGCGCCTTCGCGCTGCAGGTCTTCGGGCTTGATGCCGCTCCATCTGGCCCATGCAATATCCGAGCTTCCTTCGTGACAGTGTTCTCCAACAGGGCAACCGCCACGTTCGCGGCTGAAGTAGAGCTTATCTCCATATTCGCTTGCGGCGATGGAGCATTCGCCCGAGGTTTGGGCGTGAGCGGTCATTGCCGCGACAAGCAATAGAAGTCCTATGAATTGACGACGCATCGCAATTCTCCCTTTATGCAGAAAAGTTGTAGTGAAGGTGGAGTGCGGAGTTACTCGTCGAGCAGGCCGGAGATCTTGAGGCGCACGAGCTTCTCGAAGTCGCTGCCGTCGATGCCATGCGATTTGGCTGCGGCGATGAACTTGTCATCGATGTGGAAGACGGCGGCTTTGCGTAGCTCATCCACGGTGACCTTGGGGAAAGTGTTGTGGAGCCAGGTGGCGTATTCGGGAGTAACGCCCTGGGCTTTGATGCTGATGAGGTCTTCTACGGTCATGGGACCGAAGGCGGTCTTCTTCATAGCCTCGGCGTACTCCGGCGTGATGCCGAGAGCTTTTTCCGAGACCACTTCATGAAAGTCCTTTGGAGCGATTCCGCTTTGCTTGAGTCCTGCAAGATACTCGGGCGTTACGCCCAGCGACTTTAAAGAGACCAAGTCATGCATGGAAGGCTCACCCAAACCAAGGGCGGCTACTTCTTTTGCATATTCGGGTGTGATGCCGAGCGACTTCATGGAGATGAGGTCATGCACGGAGGGCTTGCCGAGGCCGAGGCTGGCCATCTGCTTTGCGTATTCAGGAGTAACGCCAAGCGACTTGAGGGAGACGAGCTCGTTGAGATTGTCGTTGAGATTGAGAGGATAGCCGGCGTCACGCATGGCGTCGATGTAGGCGACGCCTCTGGGCATGGCTTTTGTCTCGGTCTGAGCGAGCGCAGAGATTGACGGCTCCGGTGAGACAACGTTCAAAGAGGCCATATCCGGGACAATGGGCGTTGCTATCTGAATGTCGGGGGAAACGACGATTTCAGCGCGAGGCTTGGGCACGGGCTCCGGGCGCGGCTCGGGAGCCTTGTCTTGCGCCTGGCCGAGTGAGACAGAGGGCAGAAGTGCCGCGACGTGATGGACGAGCGGCTGCGATGCCGCGACCGCATCGCTTACCCTGGGACCGAGCAGGAGAGCCGCTACAACTGCTCCTGCAACCATTACACGCACGCCGCTTGTCATTCCGTTCACCATTGGCTTGTCTTCTCCTAAAACTTTTTCGACGCGTCCGAGCAAAGAGCCCTTTTGTCCTTTGAGGGCTACCGCGAGCTGAAATTGTGCTGTCTTCTGTTCTTCAAGCCGCAAGAGGGCCTGGGCATACACAACGGCATCGGCACAGTTGCGCACGGCGATTTCATCGCAGCAGAATTCGCGGCGATCGCGAACGGCTTTGCTGACCCACCAGACGGCGGGATGAAAGAAGAGCAGGCTCTCGAGAGCGACCTGAAGCAGGTTGCAGATGTAGTCCCCGCGGCGAATATGGCCGAGTTCATGGGCGAGCACGGCCTCGAGCTCTTCGCTGGAGAGACGCATGACCGAGCTGAGAGGCAGGATAATGGTGGCGCGCCAGACGCCCATGGCGAGCGGCGAAATCACTTCATCCGAGACGCGAAGCGCGACACTGCGGCCAACGTTGATCCGTTCACAGACGCGCTGGAAGCTCTTCTGCAACTGTGCTGGGACGAGGCCACGCGCGCGGCGGCGAAGCTGATCGAGCTGGAACCAGCCGCCGAGGGCACGCACGGCAAGCATGAGGACGCCGAGCAGCCAGAGGCCATCGACCCAGGGCATGATAGCTTCGGCACGAAGAACAATGCGGGAGGGGATCGATGATGCGTGAGGAAAGACTTGCGGTGAGGCGGCGAGCGGAGCCTGAGACGTGACGGCGGCGTGCGGTTCGACTCCATAAATGCGTGTTGCGGTGGACTGCATCTGCACGAGCATCGGCACATTTGCCTGCGACTCAATGGCGAAGGTGACGACGACCATAACAGGCATGAGCCCAAGAGCGGCGAGGGCAACGGCATACCGTACACCGGAAGCAGCACGCGCGGTGAGGCGGTCCACAAACCCATACAAAACCGCGACCGCTGTGCCCTGCCAGCAGAAGTGAAGAAGGGTCCAGCCGAGGGCGATCAGCTCGTTGTGCGACAGCCAACCCAGCACGGAGAGATTTGTTACCGGTATGCTCATTCCCTACCCCTTTTGTGTGCATCATTGACGCACGGGTTACGCGTTACGCAGAGCATCTTTTCTGGCGATGAGCTGACGGATTGCGTCGAGCTCAGGCTCGCTGGCTTTTTCAATTTCGAGGGCACGCAGGGCCAGTTGGGCCGCGCTGCCGGAGAAGAATCGTTGGCTCAGCTCACGCAGGAGGCGTGCCTCGGTGTCAGCCTGCGAGATGGCTGGGCGATAGACGTGGGCCCGTTCGCGCTCATCGCGCTCGACGAGGCCTTTTTCGGTCATGATCTGCATGAGCTTGAGGACGCCGGTATACACGACTTCACGCCTGGTATTGACGGCCTCAAAGAGTTCGCGCACGGTCGCCGAGCCCCGCTCCCAGAGGATGCTGAGCAGCTCCAGTTCGGATTCGGTGGGCCGGGGGATTTCCTGCTTCTTCATCATGGGAGCGACAATATACGATTTATTTCGTAGATGTCAACGAAAAAGTTCGTATTATCTTCGAAGACTGTATTGTGCCGGCCTGGCAATGCGGCACTGGCTTAGGGGGAGAATGTGGGTTCTTCGTCGCCTGCGGCTCCTCAGAATACCAATTTATGGAAAGGCAGAGGCTTCGATCAACTCTTTGGTTGCCGGGCGGGAACGGGCGCACACCTGTTATTCTGAGGGCGTTTCAGTGAATGTATAGAGAAGTTCGTCAGGCCTATGCCTGATGCTTCCGATGAATTTTCCCGAGGAAATCATGGCCGCATTGATTGACGCGATCAACGTCAAACGCAAGATGTATTTCGAATTCGAAAACGCACCGTATTACTGCCTGGATTTTGAGATTTCGACACCGACGGCACGCGGGGGTCAAACGCTGGTTCGGCTGAAGATGCGCAACCTGCTGACGCAGGCGGTCTTTGACAAGACATTCAAAGCAGGCGAGAAGTTCAAGGAGCCGGACCTGGAGCTGGTAGAAGCGTCGTACCTGTACACGGATGGGAGCGGCTCTCATTTTCTGGATCAGGACACCTTTGAGACGGTGACACTGAACAGCGAGATGATGGGCGATGCTCTGGATTTTCTGCTAGAGGGAGCGCTTCTGCAAATCCATAAATTCAACGGCAACCCGATTGGATTGCAGTTGCCACAGCAGGTGGAGTTGACTGTGACCTACACGGAGCCGGGCGTGCGCGGCGATACGGCCAGCGGCGCGGTGACCAAGCCAGCCAAGCTGGAGACGGGACTCGAAATCCGCGTGCCGTTTTTCATCAAGCAGGACGAGAAGATCAAGGTATATACGGAGACGCGGGAGTTCGCGGGCCGGGCCTGAATTCTGGTTACTTCAGATGCACGGTTCAGAGTTGAGGGGAACGCGGCGGCCGGAGTCGACCCACAGGTCATACCAGCACCAGCTTCCCTGCATCTCCGGTACTTGCAGGGAGCCATGTCCTTCGGCGCAAGCCAGTTCTGTTCCGTTCCAATTGAGCAGATTGTAGGAAGGCGGCCCGATACGCACGGGCTGGCGCAGCAGGCGGAGACAGCGCTCGCAGCGATGCTTCTGATCGTCCAGGGCGAGGCGCAGGCTGGTGGTAAGCACGATGGTGGACGTGATCACGTCAAGCCAGTCGCCATAACGTCCCAGCGCTTTGCTCACCGGGAGTGAGACGAGGACGCAAAAGAGAAATCCAAAGATCAGTGAGAGAACAATTTTTGCGGTGAGGAAGAGATTCCAACGGGCGCGTGATGTGGGGACTCCTGCGTGTTGCGTACGATTGCATTTGCGCGGGCGGCTGGGCATGGTGGCCAGGGCTACGAAGATCGCCGGCAACGCGACGAGCATAAAGCGATCGACAAAATAGTGGATGATGACCATGCCAAGCGCGTGCCATGACCCCGCGCAAAACAGTTCAATCACCAGGCATGCTGAACATGCGATGGCCAGTTGGAGCAGGCAGGCAGAGGCCGTTCCGCGCCTGCTTTCCCTGACGGAATTGATGCCGAACCAGCCGGCGTCGGCAATGAGGCCCCAGGCCAGGCTCAGGACTTCGACCGCACTGTCACTTATCTTTTGCGCATGGGATTGAGTGTGGCGCAGATGCCAGAACTCAGCCTGCCACTCGCGCAGCCAGTCAGAACGGCGAGCGCGTGGAACCAGCTTGGCGGCGACCGGCAATAGCCATGCGTCCAGGCGGCAGAGGCGGTCTTTTTGACTGGGCGGCTGCGGCTGGCTCATCGAGTGTTCCCCAGCTTTTCAGGAATGAGCCGCGAGAGCAACGGGTAGCGCACGGTGGCGGCAGATTCGGCTTCTTTGCCGAGGCGCGTCAGCGTGTAGTAGCGGCGCGCGGGGCGCTGCTCTTTCAACGCCTGCTGCTCCGCCTCCCAGTTGGAGGAGACGAGGCCATCGCGCTCCAGGCGGCGCAGCGCGGGATAGACAGTACCGCTGGGAAGTCCGGTCACCTCCATGATGTCGAAGCCAAACTGATACCCGAGGCTTAGAGCCTTGAGGATGATGGCCACGGTATGGGAGAGCTTTCCGGAGGTCATGGGCGCACTGTGCAACAAAATACTTGACTCGCTCATAAGAAGTGTACTACATAGGGTATCAAGCAAGCGAGGAATTTCATGCTGGAAGTCAGAAATGTGACAAAACGGTATCGCTCGATCCCGGCCGTGCAGAATGTGAGCTTCAACCTGGTGGAGGGGGAAATTCTCGGCTACCTGGGACCGAATGGTTCCGGCAAATCGACGACGGTCAAAATGATCACCGGCATGATCGAGCCCTCGGACGGCAAGATTTTCTTTCGCGGGCGGAATATTCACGACGATGTTTCGGCCTACCGGGCCAACCTGGGCTACATTCCCGAGGAAGCGCAGGTCTATACGCATCTCTCCGGGCTTGAGTATCTGCAGCTTGTGGGGCGGCTGCGCGGCATGGACGAAAAGCTGATCGACGCCAAGGCGCGCGCGATGCTGAAGTTGCTGTCGCTTGAAGAATCGCAGTACTCGGCGATTGCTGATTATTCGAAGGGCATGAAGCAGCGCGTGCTCATTTCGGCAGCGCTGATGCATGACCCTGAGCTGCTGATTTTCGATGAGCCGCTGTCGGGACTGGATGCGGTGACGGCGCGTCTGTTCAAAGATCTGCTGGTGCTGCTGGCGCGGGAGGGGAAGGCGATTCTCTACATCTCGCATGTGCTGGAGGTAGTGGAACGGGTGTGCGACAGGGTGATCATTCTTGCCAAGGGCCAGGTGGTGGCGGATGCCTCGCCGGGAAAATTGACGGAGCTGATGAAGCTGCCGGATCTGGAAAGCGTGTTCGCGCAGCTTGTGCGGCAGACGGATACAGAGCAGGTGGCGCGCGACCTGGTAGGGGTGATGAAGATCAATCCGAATTGAGGAACACGATGGCCGAGGCCGTATTGCAAAAGACTGTATCGCAGATCAGGGCACGTACGCTGCATCGGCATTTCTTTGCGCGTTTTTTTGACAACGATACGCTTTCGTCGGATGGAGACACGCAATCGTCCGTGGTGCGCGCGCTTTGCGTTTGCGCCGTACCGTGCCTCATGGTCGCCTTCTGGCTGCTGCCGGCTTATCCTGGGCGGCCGGTGTGGGCAGTGGCGGCGGACCGGTATTTTTTCGTTCTCTACTCTTTTGTCGCGATGGGGATCGTAACGACATTTGAGTGGGAGATGCTGTTTCCCGATCGTGCCGATTTTTTGATCCTGCTGCCGCTGCCACTCAGGATGCGCACGCTGTTTTGGGCCAAGGCTCGGGCCTTGCTCAGTTTTCTTGTGCTCTTTCTTGTGGGAGCTAACGTTTTCGGCAGCGTGCTCTACTCTGCCGTGAGCACGCCGTCGCATGGAAATTACTTCCATACAGTCATGGCTCACTGTGCGGCGGTTTTATTGGCGGGAGTATTTGCCGGTTTCAGCATGCTGGCGGTTGAGGGTCTTTGCATCAGTCTGCTGCCGGATAGCGCGCAACGCTGGGCCGCGTCTGTTCTGCAGTCGCTCTCGATTGGCTTCCTGGTGCTGCTGTTCCTGCTCTTCCCTCTTTTCGGCTCGCACATGCAGATGCTGCTTGGCGGCGATGCGTGGTTTGCCCCATACATTCCACCGCTCTGGTTTCTCGGTTTGTATGAGCATCTTGCGCAGGGGGTGCAAGCTCCGGCGGGAGCACAGCTACTCGCGACAATTGGACTGTACGCAACAGGGATTGCGTTTGCGCTGTCGGTACTTGTCTATCCTCTGGCCTGGAAACGGCAGCAAAAGCGGGCTTTGGAAGGGGCTTCCCAAAAAAGAGGGGCGGATAGCGCAGCGCTGACGAACCTGCTTCATAGAGCCCTGCTGACACGACCGCAGGAGCGCGGCGTCTTTCACTTCATCAGCCATACGTTGCGGAGGAATTCACGCTACCAGGTTTATCTGGCGATCTATGGTGGCGTCGGTATCGCACTGGCGCTGGCGAGCGTGGTTACGCTGCGGCATTCCTCGCAGGGAACACTAGAGCTTGCGCTCTCCAGCGATGGACTCCATGCGGTCTTACCGTTGCTATTGTTCTGGCTTGTGGTGGGCCTGCGGGTTGCGTTTGGATTCCCGATCGACATGGCTGCGCGATGGGTTTTTCCGATGAACCTTTTACAAGCCGGCTCACATACAAAGGCAACTCGGGCATGGGTGATTGCGTGTTGCGGATGTGTGAGCTGCGGCGTTCTCTTCTTTCTGCTGATGATTGGCTGGAAGGTTGGGAGCGTGGCCTTGCAGGCCGTGTGGGCTGGCACGTTGTCACTGTTGCTGGCGGACACTTTCTTCTATCAGAGCAACCGAATCCCCTTTACTCAACCGAGGCTCCCGGCACGAGCCAGCCTGCCTATCACCCTGGTGCTCTACGCTGCGGCATTCCCGGTCTTTGTACTGCTTTCGGCGCATCTGGAGATTCTCTCCGAGGCGCGGCTTCTGGTTCTTGCCAAGAGCATCGGTTGTGTTGCCGTGTTGCATGTGCTGCTCAAAGTGTTACTGAAGGCTTCGCAGGAGTCCGCGTTAAGCGGGTTCTCATTGGAAGTGGAGGAAGATGAGTTTCAGGCGCTTGGTCTTCACATCTGAGCGCGAAGACACGTCAACGCGAAACGCGGCGCTTATTTTGGGTGCTGTTGCGCGTCGGCTGCGTCGGGCGTGACGAGTTCATAGCTGACGAAGGCAAGCTGATGGCTGTCCGGCGACCATGAGGGAACATTGATGGTGCCTGAGCCGCCTAGCAGGGCGACGAGCCGGGTGATTTTCTTATCGGCAAGAGACATCAGGCGAAGGGAGATTTCCTTGTTGGCTGGATGACCGGTAACGCTCTTATCGTAGCTGAGAAAGACCATCCACTTGCCGTCCGGCGAAACGTGCGGCGTCCAGTTATTCATCTCGTCGGATGTGACCTGCTCGGGCTGGCTGCCATCGGCGTGCATGCGCCAGATCTGCATGGAACCGCCACGATCGGAGTTGAAGTAGATGTACTGCCCGTCCGGCGAGTAGTCGGGATCGTCACTGATGCCTACGGTTGCTGTGAGAGCCATTTCATCGCCGCCTGCCGCCGGGATGCTGTAAATGTCACCGCCGCCGGTGTGGGGACGCGTAAAGGCGATGGTGTTTCCGTCCGGCGACCAGCTATGAAAGTACGAAGATGGGTTGGCGGTGACTACCTTGGGCGCGCCTCCGCTGGAGGGCAGCGTATAGACGCGCGAGCCCGGCGCGTCCGGCATATTGCAACTGATGGCGAGAAGCTTGCCGTCTGGCGAGAGGCCGTGGCTGCCGTTGCATTTGATGGCCAGGCCAATGTCTATGGCGTGCGGTGTTGCAGGCAGTTTTCCGTCGGCGGCGACGGTCATGATACGGCCATCCTGATCAAAGATGAGCGCGCTTCCATCGCGGCTCCAGTTGGGCGCTTCAAAATGGCCCTTGGTGGTGTAGATCGCGGTGGCGCGAGGGTTCTGCGGGTCGATGGAGATGGTTTGCAGAGTGCTGTAGAGATCGGCCTTGGCGGAGGTTTCGGAGGCTTCCGCAAGGGTGTGAAAATCGACGTTGGAGAAGACGGCCTTTTCGACGATGTTGGGATCGTGAGAGCAGATGCCGAGGCCAACGTAGAACGAGCCCTCGAGATGAAGGCGCGTTGTAGCTCCTGCGGGATGGAGCGGCTCGCCTTTGCTGCCCATGTACATGGTGATGAGGTCGCCACGCTTTTCAATGCGCAAGCGGCTAGGTGCGTCGGCAATTGTATGAAAGTCCAATTCGGTATCGCCGGTGACGGCACCGGCTTCGGGACGAAACTGGAGCGCGGTGAGTCCGGAGCCGTGAAGAGCCGCGTCGGCGTATACGGAGTCTGCATCGAGGCTTTGCCGGATGAGCAAAGCCGCTTTGCGATGCGCGTTTCCGCCGGGGCTGGGAAAGCTGATGTCGGCAGTCAACGAGACATCGCCGGAGACTTTCTTCCACAGGAAATGGAAGGCGTCCTTGGTCATCCACATGTTTTCGCCGGCGCCGGTCAGCGTGTAGGTCTTAGGGCCTGCTTCAAACTGCGTGGTGCCCGCGGGATGAACAGGGCCCACATCGGTCTGGCCTTCGAAGAGGCCGAGATTGACGGGAACGACCTTTGGCTTGGGCTTGAGCTTGACGGGAAAACTGTAGGCGGAGACGCCAAGGCCGAGAGACAAAAATCCCACACAAGCTGATTGAAGCCATTTATTCACGATTGGTTCCCCCGCTGGCGATCGACGTGGACTGGATGTGACAGCACCGGCAGCCGCACTGGATATTGATTCTTTCTATATCGCCGAACTGTATGCCGCAGGGCTGGAGGGTGTCAAGATATCCGCTTCACTAGTAGTGTCCCGGTTCGCGCAAAGAGAATGCGGGTTCTTCGTCGCCCTCGGCTCCTCAGAATGACAATTCCTCAGAGTTAGGCGCAAGAGGAATGAGATTCAGGCGAAGATCTTCCGGTGCAACTCCGCGCAAATTCCTGCTGCGAAGAGGACGAGAATGACCAATGTGCCAAGGCCGCTGAGCAGAGGGTTTACATTGAAGTTTTTTCTACGCCGCATGAGGTTCTTCTCCGGACTATGAATTTGCTGTGCCTACCTGCACGCAGTCGCCTGGTTATTCACAGCGCTTTGACCAGGTAGTGGCGTTGGCGGGCCGATCGTGACAAGAGATATTCAGGCCCGTTTATGAGGCCCGATGCTGGAAGGGATCACTGCACGCATCTGGCGCGGAGATCGCTCCGCTCCGATAAAACACTTGCAATATATCGATTTACCAGCTATAAAGGTCGCGCTTATGAACAGCCTTGGTTCACTCCAGCTTGCTTACTGGCGCGCGCTTTGTTTTGCGCTGAATATCGCTCTCATTCCAGCCTTGGCTATGGGAACGCGGGCCCATGGGGCTGAAAAGCCTTTGGTCAGCAACGGACATGGCGCTTACGCGACGGGCAAATACCGCAATGTTTTTGTGGAGCAGGGCCACCCGGCGAGTGAGGTAAAGGCGAAGATCGATGCCGCATATCAGCAGCTCTTCCATGGCGATCCGCAAACCCAGGCGGTTTATTTCGAGACTGGCAAAAACGCCAATGGGCCGCTGGCTTACCTGACCGATTGGGCCAACCATGATGCACGGACTGAAGGCATATCGTACGGAATGATGATCTCGGTTCAGTTGAATCACAAGCGGGAGTTCGATGCGCTGTGGAACTGGGCGAAGACGTACATGTACATCAGCGATCCGCATCATCCGTCGTATGGCTATTTTTCATGGTCATGCAAGACGGATGGCACGCCGAACGAGGAGACGGCAGCTCCCGACGGCGAAGAGTATTTTGTGATGGCTCTCTACTTCGCGGATGCGCGCTGGGGCAGTGGCAAGGGCATCTACGACTACAAGGCCGAAGCCGACCGGCTGCTGACGACGATGCGTCACCGCGCGGTGATGTCCGGCCCGACGCGCTTTGGACCTCGCACAGTGGGCAACGAAGTCGATGAGAAGTACAAGATGATCCGGTTTGTACCGGGCGTTGACCACGGCGACTTTACGGACCCTTCCTATCATTTGCCCGCGTTTTATGAGCTGTGGGCGCGATGGGGGCCGGTTGAGGACCGGCAGTTCTGGGCTGAAGCGGCGAAGGTGAGCCGGGGATTTTTCGTCAAGGCGACCAATCCTGTTACCGGCCTTGCGCCCAACTACGCCAATTTCGACGGCACGCCGAAGGCGACACGCTCGCCGCAGTCCGCTATCTTTTCGTACGATTCATGGCGTACGGCGAGCAACTGGTCTGTGGACTGGTCATGGTGGGGGAAGGCTCCGCAGGAGCGCGTGTTGAGCGACCGAATTCAGGCTTTCTTTGCAGCGCAGGGACTCGATAAATTCGGTGACCAGTACACCCTGGACGGGAAGGAAGTGGCTGACCGGCATTCGACCGGACTGGTTGCGACGAACGCTGTAGCGAGTCTTGCGGCAACGAATCCGCGGGAACGGGATTTTGTTGAGACGCTGTGGAAGACATCTGTGCCTGCAGGCGAACAGCGCTACTACGATGGAATGCTCTACATCATGAGCATGATGCATTTGAGCGGCGAGTTTCGTATCTGGTCGCCGAAATAGTTGCGGATGCTACACACCAAGAAATGAGAGCAATGCGGCATTGAAGGCGTCTGCCGCTTCGACGTTGGAGAGATGTGCGGCGTCGAGCTCGACATAGGTTGAACCGGTGATGGCATCGGCGAGGAATTTACCGTCCGTGGTGGTGGTTACGGGGTCTTGCCGACCCGTAAGAATCAGGGTGGAAGCTTTGATTCTGCGCACATCATTGTCTTGAAATTCGCCGCGAAAATCGGCATCGCGAAGGGCGGCGCAACATGCGGTGTAGCCCTTGGCGACGGTGGCATACAGTATTGCGCTGATACGGGCGACAGTTTCCGGCTGCGTGGCGCGGAAGGATGCCGTGAACCAACGCTCGAGGGTACCGGGAATGACGGGCTCAAGGCCCTCGCGCTCCACCATCTCGATACGCGCGTTCCAGGTTTCAGAGGTGCCAATTTTGGCCGCGGTATCGGCAAGGATCAGCTTGTCAATACGATCAGGCGCATGAATGCCCAGCCATTGGCCGATGACGCCGCCCATGGACAAGCCGCAAAAACTTGCCCTGGAAATATCGAGCGCATCGAGTAATCCAAGGAGATCGCCGCCCAGATCGGCGACGGAGTACGCGCCATCCGGAATCGAAGACTGGCCGTGGCCGCGCGTGTCATAGCGCAGGAGGCGCAGGTGCGGCGTAAGCGGAGGCAGCTGAGGATCCCACATAGTTAAATCGGCGCCCAGGGAATGGGACAGGACGAGGACGGGGAGCGCCGGGTCGCCGGTCAGCTCATACCGGATACGAACGCTGTCAAGCTCTGCAAATGTCATGATGAGTTCCGCCTATGCCAGTCCAGTTTAACTGGGGAGCAGCGGTGGTATCAGGGCAGGAGAGGGTCCGATGCAAATCCAGAAAGTAGCGGGCAGCTACGCAATGTGCGCCGCCGCCCGCAAGGTCAAGAGACTCTTTCAGCATAGGCAGAAGGCAAAGCCGTGTCTTGAGCCAGAGGACTTAACCCGGCCTCAACCATTGGATGGAGATTGAAAAGAATTATGCAATTTCGCGGGGAAAAGGGTTCATTCCGAGGGTCGCGACGGTTGCATATCCTGCTGATTCCGTGTTGGATTGCAAGGTATGGTCTTTGTCTCCCTGCGCCAATTCGCATGCTGCCTTGTTGCCGTCCTGGCAGTGGCGCTGCCGGCTTGCGCGCTGGAGCCGGCAACCCCGCTCGCGCGGCTGGGCCGCCAGGCATGGAGCATGGAAAACGGCCTGCCGCAGAACACAGTGCCGGTTCTGCTGCAATCGCACAGCGGCTATTTGTGGGCGGGAACAGAGCTGGGTCTGGCGCGCTTTGACGGCGTAAGCTTCCATGTCTTCGACCATGCCACTGCTCCTCCCTTTCCCGATGCGGAGATTCGATGTCTTCTGGATGCAAGGGAGGGCAAGGGTAATGCCTCAAGCAATGACGATCTATGGGTTGGGACCGCGGATGGGCTGGCGCACTGGAAGAACTCCCGCTGGACTGTGCTGACGACCGGAGACGGCCTGCCCGGCAACTCCGTACGCGGACTGGCGCAGACCGCCGATGGCGCGATCTGGGCGTGGACCGAGGATGGGCTGGCGCGATGGACAGGCGAGCGTTTCGTTTCCGTGAGCCTGGCCAATGGACAGCCGGGAAGCGAGATCACTTCGATTGCGGCAGATGCGCAAGGCACGCTTTGGGTGGGAACCGCACAGGGCGTGGCCACGCTGCGCGAGGGACGCTGGCGGGCTCGCGTAACTTCAGAAGCAAATACAGGCGGGCTGAAAAACGCTGGACGCCTTTCGGATCATCTGGATCATTCCGATCATGCACGCGCTGCTGCATTCAAGCGAGCTTCGCTGGTCGTTGCACTCGCCGGGGGCGATGTTCTGATGGCATCGGATGATGGAGTCTTCGTCGCCCATGGCGGCTCGCTGGCAATGATTGCAGCGCCCTCCGCTCTTCCGGAAGATGGCGTCAGTTTTCTGGCACGGCTGGCGGGCGGAGCTTTCGCGATTGCAAGCAAGAGCACCGTGATCCTGACACGCGGCGCAAGCGTTCAAGCAGCAGAGAGATTTTTTGTTTCCAGGCAACTGCCCGGTTCGCGGATTGACGTGATTTATGCCGATCGTGAAGGGTGCCTCTGGGTGGGAACAAATCGCGGGCTGGCGCACATCTCACCGGTGCAAAGCGCGGTGCAGCTCATGCCTCCGACGGACCCGCTGGCCACGAACGCGATTGTGACCTTGCTTGAGGATCGAGAAGGAGATATGTGGGTGGGCACCGAGGCTGCCGGGCTGCACATATTGCGCGACGCGCGTTTTCACATGCTCAGCACCAGCGACGGACTCAGCTCAGACGCAGCAACAGCGGTAGTCGAGGACGCACATCATGACGTATGGGTCGGCACTAAAAACAGCGGCTTGAACAGGATCGCCGGCGGCCGCACGATGACCCGCACAACGACTCTGACGACAGCCAATGGACTGCTCAGCAATGTGATCCTGTCTCTTGCCGTTTCGAAAGATGCGCTGTGGGTCGGCACGCCCGATGGACTCAACCGCATCGATAACCGCGGAGTGACCAGCATCACATCCGGTGACGGCTTGCCGGACGACTTCGTTCGTTCGCTGCTGGTCGAACCGGATGATTCCCTCTGGATCGGGACACGCCGCGGATTGACTCGCCTGCAGAATGGTCGATTCGAAACCATGACGCAGGCCAATGGGTTGGGCAGCGACCTGGTGGGAGCGTTGGCGCGCACCGATACAGGCGATCTGTGGATCGCGACGCTCAATGGCCTGACGCGACTGAGGCCGGGAGCCCATGCAGAGCAGCTGCACAACTACACCACCAGGGATGGGCTCTCAAGCAACGTGATTACGGCGCTCGAAGCCGCTCCGCATGGGATGGTGTGGATTGGCACGCAGGGCGATGGCCTCAACCTTTGGGACGGCAACCAATTCAGGCCTGTTCGCCGCGACGGCACGGATGCTCTTCCGGCCGCAATCCACGCGATCGTGCAGGACAGTGTCGGGCATCTGTGGCTGGCGTCCGACGCAGGTATTACACGGGCAGACACACAGTCTCTCATTGACTGTGCCCAGGGGCGTGCGTGCAACCTGGATGCAAGCCATGTCGTACATTTCACGACGGCGGACGGATTGCGCAGCCGGGAGACAAGCAGCAATAGCCATCCCACGGTGCTCAGAGCCAGTGACGGCCAGTTGTGGTTTACATCGCCGCGCGGCGTGGCCATCGCCGATCCGCTGCACTTCCCTGCGAATCCACTATCGCCGCCTGTAGCTATCGAGCGCTTCGCAGTCGACGACCTGGACCAGGGCATCGATGCGGGAAGAGCCATGCGTATCGGAGCCGGACATCTGCGCTTTCAGTTCGACTACGCGGGCTTAAGTTTTGCTTCGCCGCAAAAGGTGCACTATCAATGCATCCTGGAGGGGTTCGATCGCGGTTGGACCGATGTGGGAACGCGTCGTACGGCGTACTACACCAACATCCCGTCCGGCCCCTATCGCTTTCGCGTGCGGGCGGTAATGGATGAAACCGGATTGCCCGTAAACAATTCAGCGGAATCAACGGCAGCGGCGCTGGCATTCGTATTACTGCCACATTTCTACCAGACGTTCTGGTTTCGAGCCTTGATCGTAGCCGCTGTTGCCGCGATCATCGTGCTTGTTTTTCGCCGCCGCGTATTACGTGTCGAACGGGAGTTTCGGGCTGTGATGGCGGAGCGGAATCGAATTGCGCGGGAGATCCACGATACCCTGGCGCAGGGATATGTGGGCATCTCGCTGCAACTGGAGATTCTGGGCCAGTTGTTGCGGCACAAACGGACCGACGCCGCGGTGACCCATCTGGCGATGACACAGGAGTTGGTACGCGAAGGGCTGGACGATGCACGGCAGTCGATCTGGGCTCTGCGGTCGCAGGACGCGGGCGAACAAACGTTGCCGATCCGCGTGCGGCGCCTGGTTGAGCAGGCCGCCGATGAGGCGCTGAGCACAGATCTGGAAGTTCACGGAGCCTATCGCCCGCTTGTTCCCGAGACCGAAAAAGAAGTTCTGCGCATCGTGCAGGAGGCAATTCAAAATGTGAAGCGGCATGCCGAGGCAAGCAGCATGAAGGTTCGGCTGGAATATGATGAACGCGCCCTGGCGGTGACTGTTTCAGACAACGGCAAAGGCTTCGTCAAGCAGCTTGAAAAACCTGCGACGGCCGGTGGACACTACGGCCTGACCGGCATGCATGAGCGTGCCGCGTTGATTGAGGGAACCATGGAGATCAGCAGCGAGCCGGGGCATGGAACAACAGTGCGGCTTCATGTTCCGGCACGCGGGCGCGGTATAGCCATGGCGAACGCGCAGGCGGCAGAAATCAATGCAAGAATCAGTAAGGAGTAATCGTGACAACGAATCCAATCCGAATTTTGGTTGTAGAAGATCATCATGTTGTCCGCCACGGGCTGGTAGCTCTGCTCAGCGTCGTGGATGGAGTAGAAATCGTCGGTCAGGCCGCGGATGGCGCAGCAGCAATTACGGAGCATGCGCTCCTGCATCCGGATGTTACGCTGATCGATCTTCGGCTGCCGAAACTAAGCGGCGTTGAGGTGATCCAGAAAGTGCGCGCTGAACAGCCGCACGCGCGGTTCATCGTGCTGACTACCTACGACGGCGACGAGGACATCTATCGCGCATTGCAGGCAGGAGCGCGTGCTTATCTGCTCAAGGGAATGACAGTGGAAGTGCTTGTCTCGACGATTCGTTCGGTGCACGCGGGCAAGTCGTGCATTCCTCCGGTGATCGCGCAAAAGCTTGCGGAGCGCATGTCCACCGAACAATTGACTCATCGCGAACAGGATGTGCTGGAGCAGATTGTGCGCGGCAAGAGCAACAAGGAGATCGGCACCGAGCTCGATATTTCTGAGGCGACGGTTAAGACGCATATCAACAATCTGCTGAGCAAACTGGGCGTCACCGATCGTACGCAGGCGGCTACGGCGGCCATTCAGCGAGGATTGGTACAGCTCGACCCGCAAGGTGATCTGAGGATATGAAGCGACTGGGTTTCATTGTGCAGGTCGTGCTGCTGCTGGCTCTCGCGCCGTACTCGATACAAGCGCAGAAGAACGTTTGGCGTCAGGCTACGGACGGCGAGTTGGCCGCGTTATTACCAGCGCGGGCTCCGGTAGAAAAAGAACACATCGAGACGGAGATGCGCACTGCCAGCGGCATCACAGACGGCAAAGGCCGCTACATCGCGGGTGTAGTGCTGATCACTGCCGGCTACTCGGCGGATGGCAAGTACTCGCACTATCTTGTCATTCAGGCACCGGTGCGCATCGGCGGCGTAAGTCTGGCAGCCGGAGAGTACGTCTTCGGATGGCAGCGCGACAACGATGCACTGAACGTACATCTGCATGAAGCTCTCACCGGCAAGCTGGTGGGCACCATGGTGGCACATCGCATCCCGGGAAACAGCCGCGTGGAATCTTTGCGCATCTGGCCGCCGGGGGACAAGGCAATGATTCAGATCGGGCGATTCAGTCTTCCTTATGAATTGAAAGACGAATAGCTCATCGGCAGAAGATTGGTCTCTGTTCCGCCAAATTAAAAAGCCCCGAAGATGTTGGCCTTCGGGGCTTTCATATTGCTGCGACGAATTAGAAGGTGATTCTGCCGGAGAGCTGCAGGTTGCGCGGGCCTGCTCCTTCTGCGGTTTGAAGTTCCGGGATCGCTCCGAATGCGCCTGAATCCAACTGCATGTTGGGCGGCTCGTAGTTGCGATGATTGAAGACATTGGCTGCTTCTACTGAGAATTCGAACTTGGCGTTCTCGCGCAAGGTAAGGTCTTTGCGCAGCGAGATGGAGAAGATGGACGAGCCTGGGCCTACGACACCTCCGACCGGTGCATTGCCGAAGCGGCCGATGCCGACACCGTTGTTGTCCTGCAGGTTGAGGTAGGGGAAGGCGTCGGGATTCAACCACTGCGTTGCGTTGCGATGCGGCGCGTAGAGCGAGACACCTTTGAGCTGATCGGTGCGCGTCTGGCCAACAGTGGTGAGGATGTTGGTGTTGGCTGGATCAACGGTGGCCTGGTAGGGCGTGAGAAAGGGGCCGCTCTGCAATACGGTCACTCCACCAAGATGCCAGTCGCCGACAAGCGTGTTGAGCGCTGTCCCCGTTGAAAGCCATCGTTGCCCTTTACCGAAGGGAAGGTCGTAGAGATAGGTGGCCAGAAAGCGATGCTTGCGATCGTAAGCGACATTGCCGTAGTCCAGGCCGGGATGAAAGCGGTCGGTGACGAAGTTGCCGCCGGAGCTGACGAAGCCGGCGGGAGTAGCTCCGGCAGCATCGGAGAGATCGCGCGTGAAGACATAGCTGGCGTCGAAGGTGAGTCCTTTGCTGCTGCGGCGCGAGAGTTCAACGGTGCCACTGTTGTAGTTGCTCTCGGCCAGGTTTTCTACGCTCTGGATGACGCTCCAACAGGGGAAGGGGCGATGATCGGCGACATTGAATCCGCCGTCTGTGACACAGGAATTGCCGGTGACCGCCGCCGATTCGTCGTTGTAGTAGCCGATTCTGTTGGCGGGAACCTGGTTGAGGTCGACCATGGTCTCGAGGTCTTTGCCATGGTTGCCGGTATAGGAGAAGCGCAGTCCCATGCCGTGGCCGATGTCCTGTTCGACAGTGAGGTTCCACTCCTGCACGGAGGGGTCTTTGTAGTGGGTGGGAAAGGCGTAATAGAAGCCCGCAGTGCCGGTGGCGCTGCCAGGAGTCTGAGGCGGAAAGGCGTTACTGAGCGAGAGCTGCGGGGTTACACCGTCGTCTTGAAAATCCTGATTGAAGACGCCGACGTAGCTTGCGGAAACGGCCCATCCCGAAACGAGCGAGAAGCCGAGCGGGGTCTCGATAAAGCGTCCCCAGCCGCCGCGGACGACGGTCTTGTCATTGCCGTAGGGACGCCATGCAAAGCCGAGGCGCGGACCCCAGTCGTTCTTGTCGGTGTAGCGCAGCGTGGCGGGAAGACCAGCCTGTTTCGCTGTGAGCGTAGGCGTGGGCGCGATGGCGTTGATGAAGTCATTGGATTCGAAACCGATGGCCTTGCCGTTGGGGACGACGACCGCACCGTTGATAGTAGAGCCGTCGGTTCCGGGGCCGGAATAGTTGGGCAGGAAGAATGCGGTGTTGTACTCCACCTCTTTGAGAGGCGGATGCAGTTCGTAGCGCAGACCGAGATTGAGGGTCAGGTTGGGCGTGACCTTCCAATCGTCCTGGGCGAAGACGGCGTAGGAGTAGCCGAGGCCGTCCATCTCCGGCTTGTTGATGGTGGCGGCTTCGGTGTAGTCAGGGTAACCTTCAAGAAAAGCGGTATAAGGCTCGCCGATATTAGCGCCTACATCGGACGATCCATCGAAGACGTACCAGCCGCTTGAGTAGTTGCCGAAGACGTTGGTGTCAAAATCGCTCAGCCGTTTGAAATCCGCGCCGAATTTGAAGGTGTGGCGCCCTTTCGTCCAGGTTACGTTGTCGAGAAGCTGAATGATCTGGCTACGCTGCACGGTGGGGTTGCCGCCGCCGGTGGCCATGAAACCATTGATGAGCAACTGCGGCGCTGCAGACCATGCGAGGTTCGGTTGAGGCACTGTAATACCGGTCTGCTGCAGCAGTTCGCTGGTACTGTAGCTCTGCGTGTCCGAGGTGTGCTGGGCATTGAAGCCACCGCGAAACTCATTCAACAGCTTCGGCGTGAAAACGTAGTTGTGGGCGAAGGTCATTCCCTCATCGATTTCGGGAAGGTTATACGCGCCCTGCAATGGGCTGCCCGCGGTCTGGCAGAAGCTGTAAGTGCATGTAGTATCCGGCGCTCCTGTGATCTGGCGATTCTTGTAAGAGAAGCGCGCAAAGACCGATTGCTTCTGCGAAATGGTCTGGTCGAGCCGTACATCGCCCTGGTTGGTCGAGATGGGAGCCGGGAAATTTTCGCGGAAGTTATTGGCGTATGAATCGGGTGAGCCGTAGTTCGGAGCGGGCATCAAGTACTTGAGCATGTTTGCGGCGATGGGTGTGATGGGAACCATGCCCGGATCGACAGGAGTTATGCCGTCAGGTTGATAGATGTTCGTCACCTCCTGCCCGCTGAGATAGCTGGTCAGATCGGCATAGCCGGTTCCGTTGCCGCGCATGGCGGCGGTGGGAACACTGGCTACGATGGGCGTTTCGCGCGGCAGGCGAAGACCTTCAAAGCTGGTGAAGAAAAAGGTGCGGTCTCTTCCCTTGTAAAGATGTGGGATGGAGAGAGGGCCACCGAAGGTACCCCCGAAATCGTTCATCACGATCTTGGGTGTTTCGCCGGTGAAGGGATCACCTGCATTGAAGACAGTGTTTTCGTGATTCTCAAAAACGCCGCCGTGGTACTTGTTGGTGCCGGCCTTGGAGATGGTGGTGATGTCGGCGACACCGGAAAATTCGGCATTGTTGTTGGATTCGCTGACCCGTATTTCTTCAATCGAATTAAAGGAAGGAAACATCTCGTTGACGGGGCCGGAGTACTCGACGCCGACGCTGCTGATGCCGTCGACTGTAACACTGAGCAATGCCGGCGTTACGCCCATCACGGAGAGGTTGCCGCCATCGTCGGTTTGCACGCCGGGCTCTGTGGTTAGCGTGGAGATAGGGCTGGTGGAGCCAGCAGAGCGCGAGTAGATGGCGACGGGCAGATTGACCAGTTCCTCGCCCATCTTGGTTTCGGCGAGGTTGGAGACGTCGGTGGTAATGATGTTTTCAGCCGCCGCGGTGACGGTCATGGTCTGGCTCTCTGCGCCGAGCTGCAGCTTGGCGTCGATGCGGCGCGTCTCGCGCGCGGTGAGAGAAATGGCTGGCTGGCTGAATTTCTGAAAACCGGGCGAGGTAATGGTGAGAGTGTACTGGCCTACATCGATGTTGCTGAAGGTGAAGCTACCGCCGGCGTCGCTGGCAACGATGCGCTGGGCGGACGTACCGGTATTGAGAAGAGTGACTTCCGCGCCCGGAATGACCGCGCCGCTTGCGTCCTGAACCGTGCCCAGGATGGTACCGAATGTGGATTGCGATTGAAGGCGAGGAGCGGTGAAGACCAGTAGGCAGACGAAGAGAATGAATGCAGATTGCAGGCGCAGCCGGGAGAAGGAAAAAGTACGTGCCGCAGATAGGGATAAGTGCATGCATGGACCTCACGAATTGGGATGAATGCTTGTATCGAGCGTGAAATCTACTCCTCTTGGAAATACGATCTGCCTTGCCGACATGTCTTCGGCTGGCACTCGTGTTTCTCAAATTGCCAACCCGGGCTCAGGTCAAGTGAGCCCGGATTGTTTTCGTGTTTCGATCTAAGGCGCAGTTAGCGCTTAGGGCACCATCGGCAGATCCATCGTCGGGTTCTTGGGCAGGAACTGGAAGGGCGACAGTGAAAATGTATGCCACATAATGGGCATTTGCGGCCAGTCTTCAGGGCGCGGCACATGATGGAAACCGACTGTGTACCAAGCCACGATGTCGGTGTTCATGATGCTGCGATTCTGCTTGACCCATTGCGGCAACGAGTCTTCGCCGGTGCTGCCCATCAGGTAGACGCCTGAGGCGTAACGTTCCGTCGGATCGTAGGGCGTGACCCACAGGTTATGCTCGGACCAGCCGGCGCGTTTCTGCGGCCACTCATCGGGCGGCAATAAGCTGATGCCGGTTTCACCGGGCATGATGGCGAAGCTGGTGGATTGCCCGAGCGAGTTCTTTACTCCCTCATTGGTGAACATCCACATGGCCGGATGCGCCACGGAGACATCGAGCTTGGCGTCGCCTTCCTTCTTGAGCATCTCTGGCTTCATGGCCCAGATCCACTTGCGGCCCATGGTGTTCTCAGGCAACTTGTAGGGCACAAGCTTGTTGACCATGAGGGTGTTATTCAATCCATCTACGTCAAGATCGAGTCTGTAACTGAAGTAGTGATCGTGATCCACGGCGGAGATGCCGGGAGCGATGAGTTGGCCGAACTCGACCTTATTGCCATCGGGGTCGGTGCCTACCATGGAGGCGGACTGCGGCGTATCCGCGCGTTGATCCTTGACGGCCTTCACTTCGAGAATGCCGGTTGCGCCTACGCCAACCGTGATGGAGGCATCCTGCTCGAAGCGCCAGTCAAAGAGATAGTCATAGTTGCCGACAGTGGCCACGGTGCGGAAGACAAGCTCGCGCGTGGGACGGCCGGAGACGGCGTATGTGTCTTCATCCCAATGACGCCAGACCGGATCGCCGGTGACACGCTCGAACATGCAAGCCAGCTGCGGACGAACGTAGGGCGTGCCGTTGTCGTGGTAGAAGGTGCCGCTGAAGAACGTGGCGTAGCTGGGGCAATCCACGCCGGCCAGGAGGGGCTTGATGATGCCGCCTGAACCGGTGTTGACGAAGTATTCGCCCGCATCGAGAAAGACGTGCGAGTTCCAGGTCTCTTCGGGATCCTGGTACGGCACATACATTTCCGCGAGGCCGCCCTCATAGAGAACCGAACGCGCTTTGCTGCCGTCGTTGTAAGTGACCAGGTTGACGATTGGGCCGACGCGCGGATCGAGACGGAAGCGGAACTTCCAATTCTGCCAGCTTACTTCGCCATCCTTGATGGAGAAGCTTGGACCGGCGGGCTGCGAAGTCAAAACCGGCTTGGTACCGGGTAGCGCGGGACCGCCCTCCGCGTCATAGATGCTCGTGGTGGGCGGCATGGGAACCGCGCCATAGTCGGTGAAACGCGTGATCTTTTTCGCGTTCATATCCACGACAAAAAAGATGCCCGCGACCTCGCGATCCCACCCGTATTTTGCATTGGCCGAGTAAGTGCAGCCGCCCCAGCCGATGCGGCGGCCCTCCGTCTGCTCGGGCAGACCAACGTGGCCGGCGGGCGTTACGTAGCAGGTGACCAGGCGCAAGTCAGTGATGTTGCGCTTCTTGAGCGCCTCAATGATCCGCTCATCTTTTTTGAGCACGTCGTCGTAGCTGTGCATCTCCGTCTCGGTCATCGGAGCCTGATCTTTTTTCAGCTCGGTATAGGAGGCGAGCTTTCCCGCAGCGATGTCCACTACAGCGGCGTAGGACTTGCCTTCCGTAAGCAGAACAACGTCGGCCTTGCGCGGAATGGCCATGCCAGGCTTCCAGGCCAATACCTCGGACTTGGCGGGCTCATTGAGAAGCACGCTGGTGAAGATGGTCTTCTCTTCAAGTTTTCCAGCGCCTTGAAGGATGTTGTAGACCTTCGAATACTCCTCCGGAGTCAACGCATCCAGAGGATGATGCACGGAAGGTTGAAGCGCAAACGAAGATGAAAAGGACAGAAACAGAAGGAGAAAAACAAAAACTCTACAACGAGCAATCACTCAAACCTCCACGGGCTTAGGCCCGCATGTATGAAAAGGACACCTCGATCCGGAATCTCCGTAAAGAGAAATTCCGGCCGCTAGCAAAACTAGAGCAAAGGCAAGGCGCTTAGAGAATCGAAAATAACCCTTTGGAGAAAGCCAGGAGGCCGAGTCAGTTGCGCAAGTCCATTGGGGTTCGTATCGGGGAACACTTCCCCGGAAGGAAATTCCTCTTTTTATCCGACATTTTTCATTGCAAGTCAAGAATTGTTTGTTACTTCTGAAAGGATCTGTCTTAAATCGAAGATCGTCTTAGGCCAGATTCCGCAACTCCTCTTGCCTTTGGCCCCCTGTTTCCAAGGCATAATGGATGCAGCCTTTCAGTACCATCACACGGTTTGGTTCCACAGGCGCAAATGACACTCAATACGAACGACAGGCTCCCTCCGCAGTCTTCCGCGCCAGTTCCCAGTCCCGCCCCATTCACGCGCTGGCATTTACTGACCGTATCGCTATTAGCTCTGGGTTATGCGGGCTATTACTTTTGTCGATCCGATCTTTCCGTGGTGTTGCCACTGCTTATCAAAGATCTCGGCGCGCACGGCATTCCAGCCAACGTGGCACAGGTACGATTGGGCTTCATCGCATCGGCCGGGGTCTTTGCGTATGCGCTGGGCAAGTTCGTTTCCGGTTCGCTGGCAGATATCTTCGGCGGCCGCAATAATTTTCTGGCAGGCATGGCCGGAGCCGTGTTATTTACGATCCTCTTCGCTGTTGGCGGCGGCTTCCCGGTTTTCACCATGGCCTGGATCGGCAATCGCATCTTTCAATCCACTGGCTGGGTGGGACTGGTTAAAGTTTCTTCGCGCTGGTTTTCGTATTCGATTTACGGCACGGTGATGGCGGTGATCAGCCTCAGTTATCTCTTCGGCGACGCGGCATCGCGCGAAGTGATGGCCCTGCTGCTGGGCGCTGGCATGGGCTGGCGCGGCATCTTCTTCACCGGAGCGGGGCTGCTCTTTTTGCTGTTGATTGCCAATCTCATCCTGCTGCGCGAGACTCCGCAAGAGCGCGGTTTGCCTGCTCCGCTTACCAACCCGCTGAATGTCTACGCAGATTCCAAGACAGACAAACCGACTGCTTCGAGCATTGAAAAAACGGGGCTGAGTGCGATTCTTCGCCCACTCCTCTCAAGTAAATTTTTCTGGATGGTCTGCGGACTTTCGCTTGGCACGACACTGCTGCGCGAGACCTTCAATTTGTGGACGCCGACCTATTTCGCGGAGTATGTCGGCCTCTCGAATGCCGATGCGGCCAGCCGCAGCGCGCTGTTTCCGCTGCTGGGCGGGGTTTCGGTTCTGCTGGCGGGATTCATGAGCGACCGCCTTGGGTTGAATGGCCGCAGCCTGGTGCTGTTTGGGGGACTGGCTTCGGCGACGGTCTGCCTGTTCACGCTGGCGCAGATTCCCGGACACACCAGCCCTCACGCCAATCCGTGGATTCCGGTGGCACTGGTGGCGCTGGTGGGCTTCCTGTTGTTGGGGCCGTACTCGTACCTGGCCGGCGCTATGTCCATGGACTTTGGCGGCGACAAGGGCGCTGCCACCGCGGCCGGTATTATCGATGGCGTAGGGTACCTGGCCGGAGTTCTCTCTGGCGATACGATCGCGCGGATTACGGTACGCTATGGCTGGCGCAATGCGTTTGTCGCGCTGGCCGTCACCTGCCTGCTGACTGCGGTTGTCGCGCTTATTCTGGCGATCAGCCAGAGACGCGAAGCTCAGAGGCGGCTCAGAGATCTACGCATTGCAGAGGGACAATCATGAACATTGAATCGATGGCGCGACTCGACACGCCGGAAGCGCTTCTTGAATTGCTGGCCAGCCAGGGCGGCGAATCGTACTTCGGCGAACCCGTCACGGTACTGGAGCACTGCCTCGAAGCTGCCCACTTTGCACGCGAGGCCAACAGCGTACCGACGCTGATCGCCGCCGCGCTGCTGCATGATGTGGGCCATCTGCTACATCAAGAGAGCGAAGATGTCGCCGACCACGGCATTGACACCCGGCATGAAGAGCTCGCCGATCAAATGCTCTCGGCTCACCTGCCTGCTTCGGTTACGGAGCCCATTCGATTGCATGTGGCCGCCAAGCGCTATCTGTGCTTTGCCGATCCGGACTATTTTGCGGCACTCTCTCCCTCGTCCGTCTTGAGCCTCACCCTGCAGGGCGGCCCGATGTCTCCTGAGGAAGCGTCGGCATTCCTCGCCGGACCCTTTGCGCAGGAGGCGATTACGCTGCGCCATTGGGATGACGAAGCCAAGATTCCTGAACTGCCTGTGCCCGGCGTCGATTCCTATTTACCGCTGATGAAGAACCTCTGGCATTCGGCGGTGGCGAATTAGTTTTCCGTCCGTCAACTGGCTTACGTATGTTTACCGCTAATTTTTGCCGATCGCGCTACGGCATCGCAGGTCAGGGCAGCTGCCGTTCATGGATCAAGGTCCAAAGAGTGCCGTACTGGTCACGCAGTTGGCTGAAGCGAGAGGCGAAAAAGGTCTCCTGCAAAGGCATATACGCTTCGCCTCCCTTCGCCAATAGACTGTAAATGCGCTCGGCTTCCTCAACCGAATCGACAGCGAGGTAGAGATACACACTGCGCATCGGCTGGTGATGATCCGGCGGCACATCGTTGCCGATCAAGACAGTTCCGCCAAGCTCCATGCGCGCGTGAATAACCGGGTCTTCTTCCGAGTTCCGGTGGCCTCCGGGTGCTTCGCTCTGTTTCATCAGCATGAGCAGTTTTCCGCCAAGATTCTGCTCGTAATAGTGGAATGCTTGTGCGCAGTTACCAGGAAAATTGAGATGTGTGAAGAGTTTCATGTCAGCTCCATTCAAGATGATTCCTTGCCGGGTCGGCTCGGTTACTACAGTTGCTCCATCGAGGCGGTATGTTCATTCAGGCGCGTCAGGGTCTGCACCATCCCCTCCTGCATTCCTGCCTGCAGGTGACCGTCGCGAACTTCGCGCGACTTGTGCAGGATGGTGTGAGTGACGAGCGTCCCTGCCTGAGTCTCATCAAAAGTGACTGTCGTTAGCCACTCAGGACTTCCAAACTGAGGCATGTCGTAGCACTCGGTGTAGACCAGCCGGTGCGGGTGCACGATCTCACGATATGTGCCATGAAAAGGATGATCGGATCCGTCTCCCATCCTCATAACCAGGCTCCAGGAACCGCCGATCTGTAGATCGACCGCGCAATGCGGAATGCTCGATCCCTCGCAGCCCCACCAGCGCTTGATGTGCTCCGGCTTCGTCCACGCATCGAACAACAACTGCGCTCTGCGCTGAAAGTTGCACGTGAAGACGATCTCCCGATCGGATGGAAGGCTGACTTTAACTTCAACGCTTTTTGCTACGAGCATGCTTCTCTCCTCCTTCTGCTTCCAACTCTTCCAGGTACTGGTCGAGCCGGTTCATGGTGTGCTCCCACGAGCTGCGATATTGTTCAATCCACGCGGCGGCCTCTCGCAGGCGGGCGCTTTCGAGATGGCATGGCCTCTTCTGCGCGATGCGGCTGCGGCGGATCAGGCCTGCGCGTTCAAGCACCTTGAGGTGTTTCGTCATGGAAGGCGCAGTGATCGAAAACGGCTCGGCGAGTTCTTTGACCGATAGATCCCCTTGCGAAAGCCGCGCCAGGATTGCGCGACGGGTGGGATCGGAAAGAGCTGAAAATGTCGAACTCAGGTGGTCGGGCATTTAATTCACTCATCGGCTAATTAGCCTGTAGGTAAATTAACTCGATTACAGAAATCATGTCAAGCAGAATGAACAGAAAAGCTCAATCATCAGTTCTCTGTTCACCAAGAAGCCTGTTCGCAGGAGGCGATGCATCCGCTTCAGATAGTGGTAAAGCGCGAGCTCACGCATATGCGCATATCGATATCGCTCCCGCAACTCTGCTATAGTCGAACCAATGAAACAGGGGTGCTCCGCAGGATAGATGCGGGGCTGAGAGAGTCCCTTCGGACCCGAACCGGATAATACCGGCGTGGGAAGTTTTCTCGAACGTATCGCGTTCGACAGGCTTTGCTTTTTGCGCGAGCACCTCTTGTTTCCACCGGCTGTGATTGCCGGATCCAAGGGGAATCCATGCTGAAGCGCACGTCAACTTTCTTTACCCATCCAACATTCTTCACCGCCCTGATGCTGAGTAGCTGTGCGACCCTGTGCGCACAGACTGCTCCTGACCCACAGTCTGCTGCGAAACCCGTGCAGCCGGTGACGACAACCGTGGTCGTACAAGGGCATGTTGCGGACGACTATCTTCCAACGGAGCTTTCGGTCGGCAACCTCGATGGACTCTCTCTGCTCTCCGCTCCTGTTTCTGCAACGGTAATCACACGCGATCTGATGGATGACCAAGGGTCCCGCACGCTCTCAGATGTGGTGAAGAATGATGCTTCAATCGGCGAGGACTATGCGCCGGTTGGGTACTATGGCGACTTTGAGATTCGCGGCTTCCCTGTCGATCTTGCTACCGGCCTGCAGATCAATGGCATGGTCATCGCGGGCGAACAGGATGTGCCGCTTGAGAACAAGGAGCGCGTTGAATTTCTTAAGGGCATCGCCGGCGTCGAAAGCGGCATCACGACGGCGGGCGGCCTGATCAACTACGTGACGAAGCGGCCCGCGCTGGTCAAGACATTGGACGCGGCTACGGATCATCGTGGAACGGCCTTTGCTGCACTGGACCTGGGCCAACTCTTCGGCGCGGCAAAGCAATTTGGTCTGCGCGCGAATATCGCTGGCGAAGCAATCCGCAGCTATGTCGAAAGCGCCAACGGCTGGCGGGGCGTTGGCGCCGTCGCCGCCGACTGGAAGCTCTCCGATGCGGCAATGCTCAAGACGGACTTTGAGTATCAGCACAAGCGCGAGCGCTCGGTCGCCGGCTATCAGTTGCTCGGCGGCACGATCGTTCCTGATCTGAACCGGCTCTCTCCATCAGCGATGCTGGCGGACCAGCCGTGGTCGAAGCCGAATGTCTTCGACACCTTCAATGCCGGCGCGCGGCTGGACACGAAGATCACGCCCAACTGGCAGGCTTACCTGGCCGGCAGCTATAGCCATTCGCTCATTGACGACAATGTGATCTACCCTTACGGCGCCGCGCTTGCAGACGACGGTGCAACGCCCCTCTGCCCCGATACGCCGTACTACTTTTTCTGCGCGGATGGCAGCTATGAAGCATACGACTATCGCAGCCCCGGCGAACTGCGCATCGACACACTGGGAGAGGCGATCGCACTGGGCCATGTGAAGACTGGGCCGGTGACGCACGATCTGGTCTTGGGCGGGTCGATGTTTTATCGCGGCGTCGATCTGTCACCCAGCATCATCTACAACCCCATCGGCGTTGAGAATATCTATGAGCCGAACGTGGTATTCGCAGAGCAATCGTATGAGGCTCCAGGGCCGTCGACGCTAGCGGACTTCAACCACCAGGCTTCGGGCATTGTGCAGGATCGCATCACGCTGCCGGGCCGCGTGCGCATCACCGCCGGGGGACGCTATGCGTCGGTTTCGGATGCGAATTACAGCGGCACGAAGGGTGTTTGGCTGCCGCAGTATTCGGCTACGTACGCGCCGATTTCAGAACTGACTCTCTATGGAAACTATAGCGTGATGCTTTCACTGGGGCCGCAGGCTCCTTTCTGGGTCGATAACGGCAGCCTGTACCTTGCGCCATTTTTCACGCGTCAGGCCGAGGTTGGAGCGAAGTATGAACCGGGACGGCGCGTGTTGCTCTCAGTGGCTGTCTATCGAATGCACGCGCCATTCTTCTATCCCCGCGTGATCCAGTCGGTAGATGATTTTTGCACAGACACTCAAACTGTGCATGCCGGCGATCTGTGCTTTGAATCGGATGGGCGGGAGAAGCACGAAGGCGTTGAGTTGGGGGTGCAAGGCAAGGCAGCGGACTGGCTGCGGCTTTCGGCTACGGCATCGGGAATTCGCGCCACGTCAGACGATAGCGCGACGATAGCTTTCAATGACAAGCAGGTGATTAATGTGCCGCGTGTCAAGACGGCGCTGTTCGCGGATATTGCGCTGCCGCGTGTCGCCGGATTCCGGTTGAACGATCTGCATCTTCTGCCCGGATGGGGTTACACGGCGCGTAAGGAAGCGACGCGTGACGACATGGTGAGTGTGGGCGGATATAACATTTTCAACCTTGGCGCGCGTTATGCTCCAGGCGGCGACGAAGGGCATGTAACCTTCCGAGTCTATGCGGACAATGTTTTGAACAAGCGCTACTGGAAGGACACGGGGGCGAGTCTGGGCGATACGTTCATCCATGTAGGTGCGCCGGCAACCGTACGTCTTTCAGGTCAATATCGCTTCTAGACTACAAGTCGCAGTGAAACACTTTGTGACGAGCGGCAGTAGCCGCGGGCTGGCTCTCTGGAACAATCCGCTATAGTTGAGACTTAAACTCAACTGGGTCCAGGGAGCTTTGATTCAATGCAAAAACGAATAGGGATATCTGTGCTATTGGCCGCGGCTCTGAGTGTCAGCGCTCTGCATGCCAACGCGGCGGAAGACAAGAAGGACGATAAGAAGAAGGACGACAAATCCGCTGAGACAGGGAAGTCCACCGATGTACAGGCCGACTCGACGACCGAAGGCACGGTGACGGTCGGGGGACAGGCGATTGCCTACACGGCCGTAGCCGGAACGCTGACGGTTGGCGCGAGCAATGCACAGGATGCTCTGCTGGGACTGGATGGCAAATGGCTGCCAGACTCTGGCGAGAAGATTCCCGACAAGCCGGAAGACGCGCCGGCGACGGCGCGCATTTTCTACACTGCCTACTTCAAGAAAGGCGCGGCTTCTGAAAACAGGCCGGTGACCTTTCTCTATAACGGTGGTCCGGGCTCGTCGACGATGTGGCTGCATATGGGCTCGTTTGGTCCGCGGCGTGTATTGACAACGGACACGGTGCATGAGGCGGCTGCGCCGTACAAGATTGTCAACAACGACTACAGTCTTTTAGATGTGAGCGACCTGGTCTTTATCGATGCTCCGGGCACCGGATTCAGCCGTATTTTTGGCAAGAACAAGGAAGAGGCATTCTGGGGTCTGGACCCGGACGCACATGCATTCGAGCGGTTTATACGACGCTGGCTGACCAAGTACGAACGCTGGAATTCGCCCAAGTATCTATTCGGCGAAAGCTATGGAACGCCGCGCAGTGCGGTGTTGAGCGCTGACCTGCAGAATGTCGACCTGAACGGGATCATTCTGCTGTCGGCGATTCTAAGCTTCGACAACAGCGTCGATGGACCGAAGGGCAATCCTGGCGTGGATCAGGCATTTGCCCTTGCGTTGCCCACCTTCGCAGCAAGCGCCTGGTACCACAAAAAGATGACCAATCCTCCTGCCACGCTGGAAGCTCTGCTGCCAGAGGTGGAGCAGTTTGCACTGGGCGAGTACATGTCGGCATTGCTGCAAGGCTCGGAGCTGCCGGAAGCAAAGCGGCAGGCGATCGCGGCCAAGCTGCATGACTATACGGGGCTGCCGGTGGCGTATCTGCTGAAGAGCGATCTGCGCGTGGAAGGCGGCGCATTCTCAAAAATGCTGCAGGAGTCGGAAGGCATTACGACTGGCCGGTTGGACACGCGCTATCAGGGACCGGATTACGATCCACTCAGCTCCGGCGCGGATTACGATCCGCAGAGCAATGCGATCTCTTCGGCCTACACGACAGCGATTAACGATTATATGCGCAGAGATTTGAAGTTCGGCGCGAACTGGACGTACAAACCGAGCGCATATGGCGAGCCGGGCTTCCGCTGGCCGTTCCGCGAGTCGGAAGGCGGCCCGAATGTCATGCCAGACCTGGCGCGGACGCTGAAGGCCAACCCCAAGACCAAGGTACTGCTGGCCGGGGGATATTACGATCTGGCGACGCCGTATTTTGAAGGGAAGTTCGAGATGCACCACCTGCCGATTCCGCATGACCTGCAGGCGAACATCAGCTACAAGTACTACCAGGCGGGGCATATGATCTATGTGAACGATGGCATCCTGAAGCAGTTCCATGATGATGTCGCGGCATTTATCAAGGGGACGGAAGCGGCAAAGTAGATACAGGGTTCAGAGAACAGAGGTCAGGGATCAGAAAGAGGGCGAGCTACTGGCTCGTCCTCTTTTTGTTGACGGCCTAGAGTGAGCCCACCTGCAGCGCGATGAGACTGCGCTGAAGGTGGGACATTCGCATCGTTGCTAATTTACGGCTTGCTGCACGATGTTGATGAGCGGTTCGTTGTTGAGCAGACGCTGGGTTTGAGCAGCAGCGATCTTGATGGCGCGAGGACTGAATTGCGGCGTGGAGCCAGCGACGTGCGGAGTGATGAGCAGGTTAGGGCACGACCATAGCGGATGATCTGCAGGCAGGGGCTCAGGGTCTGTGACGTCGACTGCGGCACGGATACGGCCCGCGTTCAGAGCCTCGACCAGCGCATCTGTTTGAACGATGGGCCCGCGCGCCGAGTTGACCAACAGTGCGCCTTGAGGCATCAGCGCAAGCTGCTTTGCTCCAATGAGGCCGTGGGACTCGGGCGTGTGGGGCAGGATGAGGATGACGATTTCCGCGTTGGGCAGGAGGCTGTTGAGCCCAGCCACTGGATGGACTTCAGGACTCGTGCTCGATAAGGCGCGGGCGGTACGGGCTATGCGGGTAATTTCAACGCCGAAGGGCTCCAGCATACGCTCGATGGTCTTGCCGATATCTCCATAGCCGACGATGAGGACGCGTTTGGAGTGTAGTTCTTCCTGCATGAAGGGCGGAAACTGAGGCCGTTGGTCCTGATGCATTGCAGCATATACCGCGCTGCCCTTGGTGCGGCTGCACCACTCTGATTTGTGCTGCAGATCGCGGTAAAGAGGCAGCCACTTGAGCGTGGCGAGGATGGCGGCGAGTGTCCACTCCGCAGTGGAGATGCTATGCGCGCCCTGGGCGTTGCAGACAGTGACCGCGGGACCGACGAGGTCTGTGAGCCACTCCGTTCCGGCCATCATGGATTGGGCGACCGCGACGCCGCGCAGGTGGGGCCAGATTTTTTGGCCAAGGGCGGCGGCGGGTGGAGGAATCCAGAAATCGATCGCAATTTCGCCTTCCGGCCGGGCCGGAATGGGAATGAGCTGAATTCCAGATGGAAAAAGCTGAAGGAGTTCTTCGGGCAGAGATGCGGGATAGCCGACTTTCAATTGAGCCAAGGTTCAGGTTCCTCAAAGAATATGGTAGCGCGCGGAATTCGAAGGCGCACCAGCGCGGCCCGTGCCATGAGGCAAGGCGATTGGAGCCGGATATTTTCAGATCAGTACTTGTCGTGAAAAAGATGGTCGTTGATGTCAGGCCAGAATTCTTTGACGAGATTGGAGAGGCCGTCGATGCCGACTTGCAACGCCCAACGCTGGCCGGTCTTGGTCCAATCGCGATCGGCACGCGGATAGTACAGGTTGGCAATGCCGGAGGCAGCTCCGTTGCCGACGATCTCGGCAAGGTTAGCCGTCGGATTGCCATGGTCGGTGCGCGTCACAGCCAAACGAGTAATGGAGTACGTCGCGCGCTTGAGGACACCTCCGTGGCCGAGCGTGTAGTAGCGCGGGTCTTCATGGGCGGCAACGGGTACGATGAACTCGGTCATCAGATTGCCGTCGACAGTGTCGGCAAAGCCATGCCAGTAGTAGCGTCCATAGGCTGCCGCGCCGTGACCAAAGGCGGGTTCCGATTTGTGAGCATCGGAGACGCCGGCGAGGATGCCTACTTCGATGAAGGCCGAGTAGTCGAAGCTGTCGTCAAGGACGAGCTTGAATTTCTGCCGGGCTGACATGGGAGGCAGCTTCTCGTCCGCCGAGACGGAGCGGAAGTTGGGAACGATGAAGAGAATGCGCTTGGTCTGCTTAGGGGCCACATTGGAGTCATGCGGGGTCGCAGCTGGGCTGGTGGAGGTTTGCGGTGAAGGAGCATCGGGCAGAGATGAACTGCTCTCAGGCGTTGAGGCGTAAGTGATTGAACAGACAGACACTATGAGCGATAGGGTAAAAACTTTTAAAGACGCAAAAGAAGACATAGGGGATGAGTTAGTTCCTTCCGATAGAGCGATGTAAGTATTGGAGTCGCTTGAGGGGGAAAAGGTAGCGGAAAAGGACTTATTGAGGCGAATGGATGGCGCCTAAAGCCGTTTCGAGATTGGAAGAATTGGCTTTGCGGAATAGGCTGGGGCGAGGGGTTTTTCCCGAATGATGCAACTATCGCAACGAAAAACCTGGTCGAGGGAGCTTCTGGATGTGAAGGAGCACCTGGCTGGGCCCAAGCAGAGCCGCTTCTTCACCTATGAGAAGCGGGCGATGCTGTTGCTGGCGGTGAAGACGGCCATGGCCGCCGGCATCTGCTATTGGCTGGCGCGGCTGGCGGGCTTGCAGGATGGGTATTGGGGCTCGATCAGCGCCATCATCGTGCTGCAGTCGAATGTTGGCTCGACGGTAACCGCTTCGCGGGACCGGCTGATTGGAACCCTGATCGGAGCTGGGTTTGGAGCCGTATTTTCGCTGCTGGGCGAGGGGCTTTGGGTCTATCTGCTGGCCGTGGTGGCGGCAATGGTGACCTGCAGCCTGTTGGGGCTGAAGAACAGTTCGCGGCTGGCAGCAGTGACGGTGACCATCCTGATGCTGGTTCACAGAACAGGCTCGAACTGGACGCTGCCTCTGCATCGCGTGATCGAGGTACTGCTGGGGATTGTAGTGGCTCTCGCGATTTCGACGCTGGTACTGCCGAGCCGGGCGGGAGCGCGTTTACGCGAGGGGCTGGTGCAGGAGTTTCTATTGCTCGCAGCACTGTTCGAAGCCGTAATGGCGAGTTTCAACGGCAAGACAGCGGAGAGTTTGCCACAGCGCTGGAAGGATGTAGAAGAGGCGGCGGAGACCAATGCACAATTGCTGGCTGCGGCGCGCAATGAGCCTTCCACAGGACCAGCTTCGCTGGAGGGTCTGTCCCTGCTGCAGCAATTCAGCCATGAGCTGATGGATTTGCTGCGGGCGCTGGAACTGGCAATGGCGCGCACCGATCCTCATGACGGCAACTATGCAAACCATCTGGAACCGGAGCTAGGCAAGCTGGCTGCGGATATTCACAGCGGGTTTCAGTATGTGGCCGAGTGCGTTCATCGATGGAAGTTCGATGCGCCCCAGGGATTCTCGCTGGAGAACGATATTGCGGCGCTTGAAGCGAAGATGGCCGAGGTGCGGCCCAAGGCGTTTGGATTTCCGCAGGAAGAAATTTTTCGAGTCTACGCGGTGCAATTGCATCTGAAGCAGCTGGCGCGAGTGCTGCGGTCTGCGCGCGTGGAGACGAGCAAGCGCGAGTCGGCTTCCAGCTGATTCGCAGCTGCCTCTTGAGCCGTGCTAAGCGAAATAGTCTTTGAGCGCATGGACGCAGGCTTCGATTTCTTCTACCGAGACGGCGTAGCTGAAGCGTAGATGACCTTCTCCCTGGGCTCCGAAGACAGAGCCGGGGATGGTGGCGATGTGGGCCTTTTCGAGGAGAATCTCCGCGGCGGTACGGCTGTTCCTGTGGATCTTCTCGGCGTTGGGAAAGGCATAGAAAGCGCCTGCAGGCGGCTCGCAATCGAGACCGACTGAGTTGAGGCCGGCAACCAGTAGATCGCGGCGCTTGCGATACTCTTCGAGGCGGCCTGCAATTTCGGCATCCGGTGTGTGCAGGGCCTGCAGCATGGCGTGCTGCACAAAGGTGGGAACGCCGTTGGTGGAGTAGAGGACGATCTTGCGCAGGGCGGTGATGAAGGGCTCCGGCGCTACTGCGTACCCACCGCGCCAGCCGGTCATGCCATAGGTCTTGGAGAAGGTAAAGCAGGTGATCGTGCGCTCAGCCATGCCGGGAAGCGAGGCGATGGAGAAGTGCTTGCCGTCGTAGACAAGATCTTCGTAGGCTTCGTCTGCGACGACGATGAGATCGCGCTCAATGGCGAAGGCTGCGACTTCTTCAGCTTCGGCGCGGGTAAAGACAACGCCTGAGGGATTCTGCGGGGTGTTGTAGTAGATGCAGCGGGTGTGAGGCGTGGAAAATTCAGCTAGGGTACTGGCGATGCCATTGCGGCGCGCGGTGCTGGTGGGCACAAGCAGCGGACGGGCCTGCGCGCCGCGGATGAGATCGGCTATAGGGGTCCAGTAAGGCGAGAAGACGAGGGCGTCGTCGCCTGGATCGAGGACGCTTTGGAAAGCTCCGTAGAGAGCCTGCGAGCCGCCGACGGTAACGATGACGTTATTGGGCGTGGTGAGGATTTTGTTTTTGACAATGAGTTTGGCGGTGAGCGCCAGGCGCAGCGCGGTAATGCCGGAGGAGGCAGCATAGTGCGTGTGGTTTTCAACCAACGCGCGCATGACGGCGTACTTGATCGGTTCAGGAGTCTCGAAGAAGGGCTCGCCGCCATGCATCATGTGCACCTTTTCGCCGGCTGAGCGCAGGGCCATGACCTTGTTGCGAATCTGCACAATGTCGGAGAAGCCGACTTCGTCGAGACGTTTCGCGAGACGGAGATTGCTGGCTTTGGTGGTCATGGTGCCCTTCCATTCGAATAAGAGATAAATGAGGAGATTTCAGCATAGCGGATGGAATTGATAAACCCACATTTGTTTTGAGGAAGAGGCCCACACTTCAACGGAGAGATGCATGGACCGGATCATATGCCGGGACAGCAGATTCCCCCGCTCGCAGCTAATCTTTCCTGCGCGGTTTCAAGCGGGGAGGAGGTTGGTGTAGACAGCCATGCCGGCGACGCAATCTACGTTGATGGCGGCGAGCGCATCGATCTCTTCCTGCGCGCGGATGCCTCCGGCTACGATGAGCTGCCGCTGCGTCAGGGCACGCAGCCGTGCCGCAATCTCGATGGGAAAGCCCTGCATCAAGCCTTCGCCATCGATGTGGGTGTAGAGGTAAGCGCCTGCGTGTGGTTCGAGAGCCTGGATGGCCTGGTCTGGAGTGAGATCGACTTGCGCCTTCCAGCCTTTGATGGCGATTTTTCCGTTGCGGGCGTCAATGCCGGCGACTATCTGGGCCGGGCCTATGGAAGCAGCGAATTCCTGCGCGAAGGTGGTGTTGACGCTGCCGATTCCGTTCTGTTCAGAGAAGAGAGAGCTGCCGACAATGACGCGTTGGGCTCCAGCGGCCAGGACGGATTGGGCGCGTGCAACAGTGCCAATGCCACCGCCTACCTGGCAGGGGAGACGCTTGCAGATCTGCTCGACGAGCGATGTATTGTCACCCTGGCGCATGGCCGCGTCGAGGTCGATGAGCTGGACTAAAGGATATTTAGAGAAGCGATCGATCCAGTAGTCGAAGTCGTCGAAGGCTAGTTTGAGTTTTTCGCCCTGGACTAACTGAACGATCTGGCCGCCTAACAAATCTATGGATGGGATCAGCATGGAAGCCTCACCGGAATGCCTGCCTGGGCCAGTTCCCGCTTCAGGGCGCGAGCGCTCGATACGCCGAAGTGAAAGATGCTGGCGGCCAGGGCTGCATCAGCCTGGCCTGCGGCGAAGACCTCTGCAAAATGCCCGACTGTGCCTGCACCTCCGCTGGCGATAACCGGGATGCGGACTGCACTGCTCACGGCGGCGGTAAGCTCGCAGTCGAAGCCGCTGCGCATACCGTCGGAGTCCATGGAGGTGAGAAGGATTTCACCCGCGCCTCGAGACTCGGCTTCGCGAGCCCACTCGATTACAGAGCGGCCTGAGTCGCGGCGGCCTCCGTGGGTATAGACGTGCGCATTACGAACGGGATCGGGAGATCCCTGATTGCGGCGAGCGTCGATGGCGACGATGACTGCTTGCGCTCCGAAACTCTGGCCAATCTGGCCAATGAGTGCAGGATCGGCAAGGGCTGCGGAGTTGATGCTGACTTTGTCGGCTCCGGCTTCGAAGACGGCTTCGGCATCGGCCGCAGTGCGAATGCCCCCGCCCACAGTAAACGGAACAAAGAGCGATTGCGCGGTGCGGCGAACGGTATCAAGCAGTGTGGCGCGGCCCTCGTGCGTGGCGGTGATGTCGAGAAGGACGATTTCGTCGGCGCCCTCTTGCGCGTGGCGATGCGCGAGGGCGGCGGGATCGCCTGCGTCAATGAGGTCGACGAACTGGACGCCTTTGACGACGCGGCCGTCGCGGCAGTCGAGGCAGGCGATGATGCGGCGGGTTAACATGTGCTGGCCGCACGGGCGGAGGCGGCGCGTGAGCGTGCCGCAAAAGCAGATCCTTCGCGTTGCTCAGGATGACAAACATTCGTTGGACAAGTTTGGATCATTGGATCTCCAGGAAATTCTTCAGGATTGTGAGGCCGATGACGCCGGATTTTTCTGGGTGGAACTGGACGGCGAAGACATTACCGCGCTCGACGGCTGCGGCAAAGGGCTCGATGTAGTTAGCGACAGCTACGGTTCCGCTGGAGAGCGGTGCTTTGTAGGCGTGGGTGAAATAAACGTACGAGCCTTTCTCGATGTCTGCGAGAAGACGCGAGGAGGGGTTGACGGAGAGAGAGTTCCAGCCAACGTGGGGAACCTTTTCGTAGCCGTCATGGAATCGGTCGCACTGCCACGGAAAATAGCTGAGGCCGGGCTGATTGGGAGCTTCCGTGCTGCCCTTGTAGAGCCATTGCATGCCGACGCAGATGCCGAGAAAGGGCGTGCCGCGATCTATCGCGTCGCGGATCGCAGGCGTAAGGCCCGTATCGTCGAGGCGTTTCGTCGCGGCGAAGTGACCCACGCCGGGAAGGACGATGCGCTCCGCTTGCAGCAGCGGCTCGGGCCGGTCGGTCACCTCCACCTTCGCGCCGAGATACCGCAGAGCTTTGACGACTGAGGTCAGGTTGCCCGCTTTATAGTCAATGACTGTAACGCGCATCAGAGCAGACCCTTCGTGCTGGGGAGTTGTTCAGCTAACTGTGTGTCGCGCGAAACGGCTACGCGCAGGGCCCGGGCAAAGGCTTTGAAGATTGCTTCGATCTTATGATGGTTGCTGCGGCCGTACATGGTCTTCACATGAACATTTGCGTGGGCGCCTCGTGCAAAACCTTCGAAGAAATCGGTAACAAGTTCAGTCTGGAGGTCGCCAACAAGGCGGGTGCGCACCTTGGTATCGACTGCGTACGCGGTGCGGCCGCTGAGGTCGATGGCAGCGATAGCCAACGTCTCATCCATGGGCATGAGGAAGTATCCGGCGCGATTGATGCCACGCTTGTCCCCTACAGCGTGGGCAATGGCCTCGCCGAGAGCAATGCCTACATCTTCAACAGTATGGTGCTGATCCACATCCAGATCGCCCTTGCAGGTGAGGTCAAGATTGAAGCCGCCGTGGCGGGTGAAGAGCTCAAGCATGTGGTCGAAGAAGCGAATACCCGTGGAGACTTCGTATTGGCCTTGTCCTTCAATGACGAGATGGAGCTCGATCTGGGTTTCAGTGGTGTGGCGGATAATTTCCGCGGTACGGAGAGTGGTCATACGTTGACTCCTGCCTTGAGAAAGGCTGCAATGGGTGCGATGGCTCGCTGCATTTGTTCGCGCGTGCCAATCGTAATGCGAACCAGCCCGTCACAGCCTGGATCGGCTGATCGATCGCGCACTAGAATTCCCTGCTGGCGCATGGCGGCGCAAAATTCCTTGTGAGATGGTCCTATGTCGACCAGGACGAAGTTGGCTTGCGTAGGCCAGTATCTGAGGCCAATCTGCGTCAGTGCTGCGAGGAATTCTTTGCGGGCTTCCAGGACTTCGGCGACATACGAATCGAGATAGCCCTGGTCGTTGAGAGCGGCGGTAAGCGCTACCAGCGCGACGTGGTTGACGCTGTAAGGCGAGAGAACGCGGCGCGTCCATTGGAGTAGCGATGCAGGGCCTGCGAGAAGGCCGATGCGCAGGCTGGCGAGACCGTAGGCTTTCGAAAAAGTACGCGCCACGATCAGGTTCGGTACTTTGTCAACTAGATCGATGACCGTCTCGCCGAAGAAATGAAAATACGCTTCGTCAACGAGAACGACCGCGTGCGGAGCGGCTTCGGCGATGCTTATGATTTGTTCGCGCGTAGCTACGGAACCGGTAGGGCTGTTGGGATTGGCGATGGCAATGATCTTGGTTCGTGGCGTGATGGCGGCGAGGAGCGCTTCGCAAGGAAAAGAGAAGTCCGCGGCAGCTTGAACGTGCACGATCTTCGCATCTGTTGCAGAGGCGTAGATCTCGTACATGGTGTAGGTGGGAACGGGAAGAAGCAGTTCATCACCGCTGTCAAGAAAGGCCTGGCAGAGGATATGAATGGCTTCATCCACACCATTGGTAAGGATGACTTGCTCTGCGATGAGGCCTAGATGCTGTGCGGCCAGCGCTTCCACCGCGCCGCGCTCGGGGTAGCGGGTGAGATCGGCGGTCGTGATGCTCTGGATTGCCGCAAGGACCGCAGGCGAGCAGGCAACGGTGTTCTCGTTGAAGTCGAGACGCAGGCTGTCGCGGTTGCCGAGAGGAGGATGGTACTCGGGCATCCGGAGGACGCGGACTCGGGGCTGAATCGATAGAGTCATTCTGAACTCGCCAGTCTGGTCTGGATGGCTTCGGCGTGGGCGGTGAGACCTTCGGCTTCTGCTATGCGTATGGCCTTGGGACCTAGATGCGCTAGAGCTGCTGGGGTGTATTGCTGGACTGTGATGAGTTTGATGAAGTCGTTGACACTGAGGCCTCCGCGAACTTTAGCCATGCCGCCCGTAGGCAGCGTGTGGTTCGGGCCGGAGATGTAGTCACCCATAGGCTGCGGCGAATGCCGGCCGATAAAGATGCTGCCGGCGTTCTGCACCCAGGCAAGGTCGGATTCAGAATCGACGGTGAGGTGTTCGGGGGCGAGACGGTTGGTGAGGTCTTGCGCCTCTTCTTTGCTGGAGGCGAGGAAGACGTATCCGTTGTCTTTCAGGGCTCGTTTCGCTACCGGATTGTTGCGGCTGCGCTGCTTGGTTTCTTCTATCACCTGACGTGCGAGCGGCTCGCTGGTGGTGATGAAGATGGCCAGAGCTGCAGGGTCGTGTTCGGCTTGAGCTACCAGGTCAGAGGCAATGGCGGCTGCGTTGCCCTGCTCACCGGTCACTACGATTTCTGTGGGGCCGGCCAGCATGTCGATTGCGCAGTCGAATGCGATTTCGCGTTTGGCGGCGGTTACGTAGAGATTGCCGGGGCCTACGATTTTGGCTACGCGTGGGATGGATTCGGTGCCGTAGGCTAGCGCGGCGACGGCGTGGGCTCCGCCAATACGATAGAACTCGGTGATACCGAGAAGATGCGCGGTGGCGAGGGTCTCTGGCGCGGGGTTAGGCGAGGTGACTGCGATGCGTGGGACACCTGCTACCTGCGCTGGGATGACAGTCATAAGCATCGTCGAAGGCAATGGGTGACGGCCGCCGGGGACATAGCAGCCTGCGGACTCGATAGAGCGGACTTGCTGACCGGTGGTGAGGCCCGCGGATGTGATTTGCCAGGATTTGGGAAGCTGGCGCTGGGCGAAGTTACGAATGTTCCTAACTGCGATTTGGAGAGCTTGCTGGAGGGCTGGATCGAGCTGCTGCCAGGCGGCTTTGGTTTCTTCTTCTGAGATCAGGAGAGGCGTGTTGGGCGCGAGGCGGTCGAATTTCCTGGCGTAGCTTATGAGAGCCTGGTCGCCTTCTTTGCGCACTTTGCCTAGGATCTTTCGGACGGTGGGGAGGACGGTGTCGAACGATGCGCCGCCGCGATTCTCCAGCTGCGCCAGAAGGATGGCGGTTTGTTTGCTGGCTCGGCCTTGGGTTCTTAGGAGTTGCATTGGGTCTCGGCTTTTGTGGTGTCCACCCTTCGCAAAGGCGCGAAGGATGGGCACCCGGATTTGTTTAGAGATTTGCGAAAAACAGGTCCTTCACTTTGCTCAGGATGACAAATCCGTTGCTGGTTAGAGAACTACCTTGTTGAGTGGATACTCGACGATGCCGGTGGCCCCGGCGGCTTTCAACCGCGGGACTACTTCGCGAACTACCGATTCTTCGAGGATGGTGTTGACGGCTACCCATTCAGGATTGCTTTGCTCTGAGATCGTAGGTGAATTGAGAGCGGGCAGAACGGCGATGACTGCTTGCAAGTGCTTTCGTTCCACGTTTAGCATGAGGCCTACCTGGGCTTGGGCATCGATAGCAGCTCGGAGCATGAGAGCAAGTTGCTCGATCTTCTGACGCTTCCAGGGGTCTGCGGCTGCGGCCTGGCTGGCAATGAGGTGTGTCTCGCTTTCCATGACAGTATCGATAATGGTGAGGCGGTTGGCCTTGAGCGAGCTGCCGGTTTCAGTGACTTCGACGATAGCGTCGGCGAGCATGGGCGGCTTGACTTCGGTGGCTCCCCAGCTGAACTCGACTTTGACGTTGACGCCCTTGTCGGCGAAGTACTTTTTGGTGACGCCGACCAACTCGGTGGCTATGGTCTTACCTTCCAGGTCTTCAGCTTTCTCGAAGCCGCTGCCCTCGGGAACGGCAAGGACCCAGCGCACTTTGCGGCGGCTCTGCTTGGCGTAGGTCAACGAAGTGATGCTGGTGACGCTTAGGCCGGATTCGACAACCCAGTCGATGCCGGTGAGGCCTGCGTCGAGAACGCCGTGATCGACGTAGCGGGCCATCTCCTGGGCGCGGATCAACATGCACTCGATCTCTTTGTCGTCGATGGATGGGAAGTAGCTGCGGCCGTCGGCGTAGACGTTCCAGCCGGCGCGTTTGAAGAGGGCGATAGTAGCGTCCTGAAGGGAGCCTTTGGGGATGCCGAGACGAATCTTATTTGCCACTTTGGACCTCTTCCTGAGCGCCGATGGCGATAGGTTTGGTGAAGCAGGAGACGGTGCCTTCGTGGCAGACGAGACCATCGCCTTCGACGACTACTTTAAAGATGATGGTGTCGTTGTCGCAGTCGGTGGCGGCGGAGACGACGCGCAGGCGGTTGCCACTGGTCTCGCCTTTCATCCAGAGCTTCTGCCGGGTGCGGCTCCAGAAGGTGACAAAGCCGGATTCAAGGGTCTTGGCGTAGCTGATGGGGTTGAGGAAGCCGAGCATCAGCACTTCGCCTGTTGCAGCATCCTGGACAACGCCTGGAACCAGGCCGTCCATTTTTTCGAAGTCGATTGTGGGTGATTCAATCATCGTCCTGTCTCTCATATTGCGTGGGTTGTGCCGCGCGCGCCGGCCAAAGCAAAAAGCCCGCTGGCGTTGGTCGCCGGCGGGCTTTGGTTTTGAATCTGGTGTGGCCTATCAGTTCAGGCCAAAGCAGTCCGCCGACATGTTCATCGCATGATGGTGGTGATGACGATGATGGCGGTGGCTCTGCATCTGGAATTGAGCTTATGAAAGCTCGCTTGATTTGTCAAACGCCGGTTTATGAATTTTGTTGTGCTGAAAGCATCTTTCGGCGCAGAATTGCGCCATGTTCCCACGGCTTACGACGGCATCAGCAATGGTGCTGCTGCTATTTACGCTGAGCGTGCCGGTGCGTGCGGTGAAGCAGGACGCGCGCGTGGATGTGAATGCGGCATCGGTCGATGAGTTGCTGCGCCTGCCCGGCATCACCAGGATCTGGGCGGCGCGGATCGTGCGCTACAGGCCTTACCACAGCAAACTGGACCTGCTTAATGAGGGCGTGGTGACGCCGAAGGTATATGGCCGTATTTCCGATCAGATTGTAGCTCATCGCATGGCAAAGTGAGCTCAAAGACAAACCCAGGCCGCAACATCGAGACCTGGGCCATCTATTTCAACGGTTTTACGCGCAGTCTTCAGCGAGCTTGCGCTTACGCTGGAATTTGGAAAGCACAGTGCTGAGGATCACATAGAGCACCGGGATGAAAACCAGGTTGAGCACGGTGGAGAGAAGCATTCCACCGACGATTGTGGTGCCTACCGAGTGACGGCCCAGCGCGCCAGCTCCGGTAGCGAAGACCAGCGGGAAGACACCGAGGATGAAGGCGAAGGAAGTCATGAGAATGGGACGGAGACGAAGCTCCGCGGCTTCGATAGCCGCTTCGGTAATGGAGCGGCCTTTTTCACGCAACTGCTCGGCGAACTCAACGATGAGAATGGCGTTTTTTGCGGAGAGGCCAATGAGCATGACCAGGCCGATCTGGCAATAAACGTCGTCGGAGAGTCCGCGTAGAGAGACAGCGCTCAACGCACCGAGAACGGCCATCGGCACAGCAAGCAGAATGATGAACGGCAACGCGAAGCTCTCATACTGCGCAGAGAGCGTCAGATAAACGACGAGCAGGCCGAGAGCGAAGATGATGACCGCCTTGCCGCTGGACTCGATTTCTTCGAGGGTGAGGCCAGTCCAGCTGAAGGTCATGCCGGGCATCATGACTTTCTTGGCCAGCGCTTCCATAGACTGAATGCCTTCGCTGGAGCTTCTACCGGGCGCTGCAGAGCCGTCGATCTCAACGGAGCGGAAGAGGTTGTAGTGCGAGATGACCTGCGGGCCTGCAGAGTCCTTCACCGTCACCAGGCTGTCGAGCGGCACCATCTGGTTGGTGGTGTCGGAGCGGACATAGAAAGAGTGCAGATCGCGCGCAGCCATGCGGAAGGCCTGATCGGCCTGCACATAAACACGATAGGTGCGGTTGTTGTAGTCAAAGTCGTTGACGTACTGCGAGCCCATGAAGACGTTGAGCGTGGTCGAGATCTGGGTGAGCGAGATGCCCATCGTCTTGGCCTTCTGCCGGTCGATAGAGACAAGAAGCTGCGGATCGCTGGCGGAGAAACTGGTGAAGAGCCCTGTGAGGCCGGCGTGTGGATCGCGGCTGGCGCCGATGATGGTGTGCGAGATGCGATCGAGGTCAGCGAGCGTGTTCTTGCCCAGATCCTGCAGCATGAACTGGAATCCGCCAAAGCTGCCGAGACCTTGCACGGCGGGCGGCTCAAACATCGCAACCGTACCGCCCGGAACCATAAAGAGCTGCGGACCCAGGCTTGCAACGATTTCAGAGGAAGAGTGGCCTTTGCCGAGACGCTGATCGGAGGGTTTAAGAGCGGCGAAGATAATGCCAGCGTTGGGCGCGGCGCCGCTGAGGCTGAAGCCGGAGACAGCGAAAGCTCCAGCAATGTCAGGACTGCTGGCAAGAACCTTCTGGGCGCGATCAGAGATGTCAGTGGTATCGGCCAGCGATGCTCCGGGCGGCGCCTGAACGATGACCATCAGGTAGCCCTGATCCTCCTGCGGAATGAAGCCAGTTGGGACATGCAGATACATCCATCCTGTAGCAGCCAGGCCTGCGAAGAAGACGATGAGCAGCACATAACGCAGCTTGAGCGCAACGTGAATCAACTTCGCGTAAGCGCGGGAGACCCAACCGATACTATCGTCGATTCCATGCGCGAACGCGGAATACGCCTTGGAAAGGGGACGGATGCGGAGGAAATCGAGTTGGTGGTATTTCGCTTCTTCGCCTCGCAGGAAGAGCGCGGCCAGCGCGGGCGAAAGCGTGAGCGCATTGAAGGCTGAGATGGCGATGGCAAAGGCGATGGTCAGCGAAAACTGGCGATAGAGGATACCCGTGGTGCCGGGGAAGAACGACACCGGCACAAAGACTGCAATGAGCACGAGCGAGGTGGCGATGACGGCGCTGGTCACTTCACCCATGGCCTCGGACGCAGCTTTGTGCGGATCGCAATGCTCGGCGGCAATGTGGCGCTGCACGTTTTCAATAACCACGATGGCGTCGTCGACAACGAGACCTGTAGCGAGCGTGATGCCGAAGAGCGTCAGCGAGTTGATGGAAAAGCCAAAGATCTTGATGAAAGCGAATGTGCCGACGAGAGAGACAGGAATCGTAACGGCAGGAATGATGGTGGCGCGCCAGTCAAGCAGGAAGAAGAATATGACGACGATAACGATGATGATGGCTTCGCCGAGCGTCACCAGCACTTCATGAATGGAGTCGCCGACGATCGTGGTGGAGTCAAAGGCGACGGCGTATTCGAGACCCGGAGGAAAGCTCTTCTTCAGGTCGGCGAGCATGGCCTTGGCGTTGCGATCGACATCGAGAGCGTTGGCGTTGGATAGCTGCTGAACGCCGACGCCGACGGCGGTATAACCCTGGAACTTGAGATTGCTGCTGTAGTCCTCAGCGCCGACGACGCAGTGGCCGACATCTTTGAGCTGGACGAGGCCATTGGGCGAATTCTTGACGATGATGTTGTTGAACTGCTCAGGATCGCTGAGACGTCCCACGACGCGGACCGCGACCTGGAAGGTCTGGTTGATATCCGAGGGGGGCTGACCGAGCTGACCCGCTGGAACTTCGACGTTCTGTTCCTGCAACGCGCTGACGACATCGACTGCAGTAAGATTGCGCTCCGCCAGCTTGGCCGGATCGAGCCAGACGCGCATAGCGTATTTACGTTCGCCAAAAATCTGCACATCGCCAACGCCTTTGACGCGCTTCAGTGCGTCTTTGACGTAGACGTCCAGATAGTTGGAGATGAACTCGTTGGTGTAGCGATTGTCAGTCGTGTAGAAGCCGGCGCCAAAGACAAAATTGCTGTTGGCCTTGGTGATGGTAATGCCCGCCGAGTTCACCGCAGCAGGCAGGCGCCCCGTGACGCTTGCAACGCGATTCTGCACGTCGACGGCGGCAATCGAAAGATCGTAACCGGTGTTGAAGGTGGCGGTGATGATGCTGACGCCGTTGTTGGTGCTCGAGGATTCGATATAGTGCATACCCTCGACGCCGTTGATGGACTCTTCGAGAGGGATGGTGACGGCTTTCTCAACTGTCTCGGCATCGGCACCGATATAGGTCGACGTGACAACCACCTGCGGCGGAGCGAGCGTGGGATACAGCGAGATGGGCAGCGTAGGGATACACACCGCGCCGGCGAGGATGATAAGCAGTGCCGATACAGTGGCGAATACCGGACGATGAATGAAGAAATCTACGAACAAAGAGCCATCTTCCTTCCTGAGCGCGTGGCCATTGCCTGATCCGGAACTCCCCCCATTGCTGGAAACCCCGATGCGATGCTGGCCTCAGTTTGCTGTTGATTCGGTCGCAATGCTTTAGCCGTGCGGCAGAACGGGCATGTTGTCGACGAGAAACTGCGTTCCGGAAACGATCACCTTATCTCCCGGCTTGAGGCCGCCGGTGACGGCATAGGAGTTACCCACTGTCTCTCCCAGTGAAACGACTGTCTGACGCGCGGCTACATGTCCATCCGGTTGCGGAACGGCAAGAAAAACAAACGTCTGTCCACCTTGGCGCGAGACCGCCAGAACAGGAACAACCGGCTGCGGAGAGGTCTTCCAGATAACCCGCGCCTTGACCAGCTGGGCAGAGCGAAGATAGCTGGACGTGCTGTGTACCGGCGCCTTGAGAAGAATGCCCTGCAACTGGCTGTCGACCTGCGGCGAAAGAAAATCGACGCTGGACTTTTCAACAACCTTGCCATCGGCATCGAGCAGTTCAACGGGAAGACCCATGCGGACCTGGCTGCTGCGATCGGTAGGCACGTAGATGTAGGCTTCAAGATCCTTGTTCTCATCGACGGTGGTAAGAGCCGTAGCGGGCGTGACGTAGTCGCCGAGGTGAACGGGAATGTCGCCGATGATGCCGTCGAAGGGAGCCTTGATGCGGTAGTAGGCGAGTTGCTCCTCTAACGACTTGCGCGTAGCGATGGCGGCCTGCCAGTCAGCCTTGGTGTTCTGGTACGACTGCTCAGCCTGATCGAGCGTATCGCGGCTGGTGACACCGGCCTCGAAGAGCTTGCGCTGGCGCTCCACCTGAATCTGGTTGTAGTCATAGAGCGCCTTCTTCTGGTTTTCGGTGGACCGCTGCGCGTCCACCAGCGCCTGCTGCTGGATAGGGTTGACGGTGATGATCGGCTGGCCCGCTTTTACGTGATCGCCGGACCTCACAAGGATCTGCGTAAGATTGCCGCTTACCTGGGGCATGATGGTGACAGACCGCCGCGACTTGATGGTGGCCACGTAGTCGGAGCTCTGCTCTACAGGGGTCAAAGCCACCGCCTGCGTCTGCACGGGCATCGCCTGCATGGCCGGTCCCTGAGCTGCCTGGGGCGGCTTGCAGCCGGAGAAACAAATAAGAATTCCTGAAAACAGGGCGCACGGCAAAATCAGACGTCTCAACGTTCAACCTCACTTGCATTGTTTTTGTCGCCGCAGAGTGTCTCGCCGGCGGAGTGATGCTCGAAACATGAAACGGTCCAGAACAAGACCGCATAAATCCCGGACGGCAATGATGAAGGACACACCCGGGGGTCGTTCTGTTGATGTTGCAGGCCCTTCAACTGCTACAAAGAATTTTCGAATGTTGAGGTTACCAGCGGCTGGAAGGGCACAAAAACAACAACCGCAGCCCAAACCTCAAATGCTCAAGTGGCTATAACGCAAACGGGCTGAAATTGGTTCCCCGGTCGAAGATATCCACGCCTTCGGCACGTTTTAGCTGCCGAACTACAAGATACGTCACCGGAGTGGCGAGCGTCTCGTATGCGACCTTGATGGCGTAAGAGGAAGCGACAAGATGGAGCAACTGTGGCATCGGTTGAACTCCCCAGAACGCAATGAAGATGAGAAGAATGGTGTCGACCAGTTGCCCACTGATCGTCGAGCCAATGGTCCTGGTCCACAGAAAACGGCCGCGCGTAAGCAGCTTGAGCTTGGCCATGGTATAGCTGTTGGTGAACTCCCCAGCCCAGTAGGCAACGAGACTGGCTATGGCAAAGCGCGGGATGAGGCCGAAGACCTTGGCAAAAGCTTCCTGGTCGGGCCATCCGGGAGCAGGAGGAAGTGCGACGGCGATCTGCCCCATGATGGCCAGCAGGGCCATGGCAAAGAAACCGAACCAGATGGCGCGGCGCGATGCCGCGTATCCATAAATCTCGGTAAACACATCGCCACAGATATAAGTGATGGGAAAAAGCAGTTGCGCCCCACTCACCAGCAGGGGCCCCACCTGGCAGATTTTGGGCCCAACAAGGTTGGATACCAGCAGCACCACAACGAACCCGATCGTCAATGAATCAAGATACCGATAACGGGTAGTCACTGGTTGAGAATAGCCTACCGTCTCCCGCGTCCAGTATCGACATTTCCTGAAAATGCCGGATTTGACAGCAATTTCCGCATCCCCCGGGGCTGAGACGCAGATGCGGTCTTTTTGACACACCCGCCGCAAGTTGTTAGCCTCAAAGGAGTGCTGCGGTTCGGAGCCCTCCGAGTCGAAGACCGCGTCCCCGTCGTCTAGCCCGGCCCAGGACACCGCCCTTTCACGGCGATAACACGGGTTCGAATCCCGTCGGGGACGCCATTTCATTTCAATAACTTAGGCCTTGATTCGACCCGCTCTCATTTTTGATTGGTAACGCTGTGGTAACGCCAGAGGCTATTCTCAGCCGTTCTGTGGCTTTGCGATGAGATTGGGAGATAGCGGGTCGACCACAAGATCAGGATGTGCAGCCTAGCCAGACTTCAGAGGCCCTACCCCTCACCCGACCGCCAGCGAGGGCAAGATGGGGCGCTGGGATCGGAGCGTTGAGGATTATCAGGCCGAGATCTACCTAGGTACGAAGCTATCAACGGCGGCCGTACTGAAATCACATGTGCAGGGTGTTGGCAAATCAACAGTGCCCGCAATAATGCGTCCGATCTACGGTGCACACAATTGTTCGACGATCACTGAGGACGAACTGGATAGTCAGTTCAACGAATACATGTACGCAAGGCAGTTCATCACCTGTGAAGAGATAACCGCTGGAGGTAGCGACAGGCAAAGGCGAGGCGACAAGGTGAAGCACATGATCTCAGGCCCAACTGCTCGGTTGAATGAGAAGTTTATGCCAAAGGTCGAAGTACGCAACGTTGCCAACATTCTTTTCTGCACAAACCACCCCGATGCCTTCAATGTTTCGGAACATGATAGGCGCTTAGGAATTATTGAGTGCACTGCCGATGAGCCGTTACCCGCGAAGTGTTACGCCGAGGTGTACAAGCTCCTTGCTGAAGGTGGAGCAGGACGATTCTATGGGCATCTCCTACGTCAAGACGTATCCGACTTCAACCCGCACGGTCATGCACCCACCTCTGAAGCGAAGAGCATCATGATTGAAGCTTCGCGCTCGGTGCTGGGTGCTTGGATACATGATCTAAAGACTGACCCCGATGCTGTGGTGATACACGCGCACTCCATTCATCGGAAACTTCTAAGCCTGCACACGGCCGACGAATTGCTCACTATGTTCGATGGTGGCCTTGGTCGCAGCACTACGAAAGCTATGGCATTAGCACTTCGATCTGAGGCATTCAAGATGGCCAACGATGGAGAGCAAATTCGCCTCGGTGACGACATCAAAAGACGACTTTGGATAACCCGAAATGCTTCGTCTATCACACGCATGAGTTTGTCTCAGATCGCCTCACTCTATCACCGAGAACGCTCTAGTAGGTCACAGGTGAATAAGTTCGATGTCTTGAAGGGAGGAAAACAGCAACAGAAATAGCATTTATCCGAGACCCGAGACGGAACCGAGACGGGATGAAAACCCGCATGGTTACTGACTATTTCTTCTCTTCCGTCTCACGTCTCAAATAAGTAATTGAAATAGCAGTACGTATGTCTTCACTCCCTGTACATAGGCACTCTCTTTAAGGGTTGTGAAAACGATCTGAGACCTGAGACGTGAGACAACTGCAGCCGCTCTTGTGTCGGCCACCAGAAAGGAGTTCAACATGCCGAAGAAACGATCAACAACGATGCGAGTCCACGGCATCACGGAACGCTATGAGCAAGCAACGACGCGCACCCATGATGGTGGAAGCACCAGCACCCCAATGTCGCAGTTCGCCCACCTGCCCGCACCCCCGTGGAACGACTTGACCACTGCCGACCGCGATGGATTACTCACCGATAACGAGCGCCTGTTGATTGAAGAAGGTGTGCCAGTAGGGTACATCGTCGAACGACGTTCGAACCCAACGTGGCCGAAGCGACCACCGTTTTTCAAACCGCGCAAGAAATGACCTGGGCTTCATGATCGAAGCCCGCAACGATCACGCGACTAAACCAACTCAGGAGCTACCTACTCTCTGGCATCAAAGGCAAGGCCAAGGCTCCAAGACGGACAGGAGACTCGCCTTTATGAAGTCATGGCGGAACTCGGGGGTGGTCCTGTGACGTTGGACCAGATCGAGAAGCAATGCGACTATCGACGGTACCGGGCGCTCCTCAAGTCAGAGCCTTCTATCCGAAAGTCCGTGGAGTATCATCTCCGAAATTGGGTGAAGCGTGGCATAGTGACGAAGACTCCAGCATCGTCCTGACCGTCACCCGGTTCAGTGGGAAAGCAAGCCACTGGATGAACCATTTGCGGAGTACAGGGTCGGATGCTATGAACTCGATCACGCGCAAAAAAGGAGTGACATCACCATCAGTGGGTTTACACGTCGAGGGTTGCCAAAGGTTCAATTTGTTGCCGAAGAACTGGGCTTTCCCCGGTTCGTAGGCGGCACTATCGACCTCACCTCGGTGCGTCCATTTAATCCATTCAGGGCCCGCTTGAACGACGCGGCTCGCCGCTTTATCTGTGCTCTTGGCTTTAGTCTTGCCTGCGTACTTACTCATTGTCTTCTCCCCCCTCATCTGAAGCCGAGTTGTTATTGTTCGCTGGCGACTCGATCTGCATCAGGCGGTTGCCAATTAGTTCTTTGGCCCAAACTTGAGGTTTGTAGAAACGGACTTCAGGACGCTGCGGAGTCGGAAGTTCAGCAATCATCGAGATGCTTCGCACATACACAAACTCAGTGTTCAATTCATGCAGGACGCGACTTGCGAGCTGCGCGTCTTTCTTCTTGATAATGCCCTTCTTGGGTGTGCACATCGTGACCTTCGAAAGTGAGATTTGCGCTCTGTGCGGCGCTTGTCGGTCCTGCTGCCGTTCCTGAAAATGAAACCGGGTGAGTTACGCGACTGCGGCGCGAGTATGCTTCGCGATGAACTCTTCAACCGCATCACGAGGTATCAAAATCTTTGATTTTTCACCCGCGAGCTTTACTGAAGGCAGGACACCAATGTCGCACCGTTTACGCCATGTCCAAGTAGAGCCACCGTAGATCGTGGAAACATCCACGAGGGTCAGATATCGGCGTTCTGAGGACACAGGCGCAATGCCAGTCTTGCGCTTTGGTGAGGTAATGGGCTGCTTGCGCTGAGTCGCACGACTACGCGCAGATTCCTTCTGCATTGCCATGAGCAAATCTCCTGATGTGCCTAATTTTCGGGATAACGATCGAGACAGACGACAGGGATGCCGTCTAGTGCGTAGCTAGAGGCAGTCTCATAAATGTCTGAGCATCATTTGGAGACAGGCGAGTTGGACGAATCCTAGGAAGTTTTCGATGTGATATTCCCATCGAGTAACGAGTCGTCGGAAGTTGTGCATCCATGC